>Ga0256842_1000440_pt1 | contig 36674 bp, 24 predicted proteins | sample 4559240metaG_FD_185973 | JGI IMG/M metagenome (GOLD analysis project Ga0256842, IMG submission 185973) | Hydrothermal vent microbial communities from Guaymas Basin, Mexico - 4559-240 | ecosystem: Environmental > Aquatic > Marine > Hydrothermal vents | place: Mexico: Guaymas Basin | collected...
TCGGTTAAATCTATCTTCATACGTTTCTTTATTTGCTTCGCTTTCTAAAATTTGGAGAATGTGAATATCGTCGTTTAATAACTCGGATAAAAAACCTTCCAATATCCCGAAATTAGCTTTACTTCTTAAAAGCTTTTTCATTGCCCAATCAAAACTAACCAATCTTCTCATTTTTCCTCCGAAATTATTCAAAAAATAACTATAATTATCAATATTTTTTTTATAATCTATTATATTTATGATATTAACAAAGAATTTCATTCTCTTAAAATATGTCAAATAAGTTATGGAATAAACTCTGATTTCTTCGTAATTTTAAAAAATGTTTTCTCACAAACGTTTAGAGGTGAAAACAAAAATTGTAGAACCAACGAAATGTTGATTCTACAATATCTTAGTTTTTTATTATTCAATCGGATTATCTAAGAATTTTCACATAGATTCTATTTTAAAATGAGAATTTTTTTCGTAGAAGTATATTTTCCTGATTTTAATCTATAGAAATAAACACCGCTTGAAATGGTTCTATTGTTGTCGTCTTTTCCATTCCAAATAATTCTATGATTTCCTTTTGAATATTCTTGATTTGTTAGTGTTTTTAATTTTTGACCTTTGATATTATAAACTGCTAAATTAACATTCCCATCAGTAGGAATTGTAAATGAAATGGTGGTTGAATTCCCACGTTTTGAACCTGATGGGTTGAATGGATTCGGGTAATTTTGGGAGAGAATAAACTTCGGATGATTAACATGATTATCAGAATTGCCCACAACCCCGATTTGCAAAGTATTCGTTGGCAAGGATTCTCCAATATCAGAAACAACAGTAAGATAATAGTCATGAACACCATCGTTTTCAATATTTATAGAATTTTGATCTGCCGGGATAGTTTGGATGATATTCCCATCTTGATATAGATTATAACAAATCCAAGTATCCGGATCGACAAGTCGAGGTGGACACCATGAAAGATGATAAACGTTATTATCCATTTCTTTGTCCCATAAAAAATCCGGTTTTACCGGAGAATCTGTGTAAGGATAAATCCAATTGTTATTTAAGGATAATGGGAGCAAAATGTTTTCTTCAGAAATATTGAAATTATTTATTGTAAATCTTTGTTCACTATTGAAACCGTTATCTTCATCATAATCATTAAATTGAACCAAACCTATTCCACGTACAAACCATCTTCTTGAGCTTAATTGATTTTGATAAGAATAATCTAAAATATAAGCCGTTTTGTTTTCATCATTAATAGACAATTCCTGAGTTCCAACACATTCCACGCTAATATAACGGACATCTTCATCACCTATATCAGCGGTTATAAAAGTATCGCCAATATTGAGAGAATCAGGCACAAAAATTGCCTCTTGTTCAACCGGAATTACTTGTTCAACGCCATCTTCCATAAATGAAAAAGAGTATATTTTTACTGCATTATCTTCATGATATAAATTAAAAGCAAATTGGTTCATATTTATAAATTCAGAAACCCATAATTGGTAAATATCGTGGCCGTCTTCCTGATAATTATTATCAATCGAGATTTTAATTGTTGGTTTTTCTGAAGTTAGATTTAAATCCATTCCGGTAATAATTTCACCTGCAGTAATTGTGATAATTTGTGGAGAAGTAACTCCTCCGTAAGCTGTTATCAAATCATAATGGTCAAAATCAGGATCTCCGATATGATTTGTATAAAATCCAAAACATGCTAAATAATAATTGCCGGGTTCGTTAATGTAAATATTGAAATCACCGGGATTAGTCAATAAATCATAAGCAACCGGATCAGAGTCAATAGATTGACCTTCAGCAAATAATCCAACGCCATAATATTGAACTGCATTTGCATCATTACAAGTTAGAGTTCCTGAAATTATAGAAGTTGTTGCCGGATCGAAAATTGGTTGATAGTTAACAACTCCGGTTCCCGAATTATCATTTGCATCAGTGATTGAAGCTTCAATTTCATTTTCGTCAGTTGTGCCCCAAAAGTTGTTTTGAGCACTAATATTTTGGGAAGTATTACAATAAATCGAGCTTGAATTTCCTTGAAAAACATTATCGTGAATTTTATTCATTCCATCATCATCACAACAGTCATTAGAAAGATCTCCGAGATTTGCTCCGGCATCATTGATAATGTAAAATCCGGTATAATTACCGTAAATTTCATTGTCGAAGAAAGTTCCGTAACAGTTTGAACCGTAAAGCATTACACCTGCTCCTGAATTTGGATCTCCATCAACAAAATTATTTCGGATAATGTTTTGATTAACATAACCATGACCTTGATAAAAATAAATTCCTGTCAGATTATTTTCGATGACGTTGTTGATAATGGTTGCATCAATATACCCGGAGTTAAGAATATTTGCTTCGGTAATTCCTTGTTTCCCATTATGGTGAATTCGATTATTTTGGATGGTTGGAGTATTTAGATTGCTGTCATTTTGAGTAGCAAGTTGAATTGCACCATAGTATTGAGTTCCTAAGCCACATTGAGAAATATCATTTCCACTAATCAAGGCATTTGAATTTCCAACAATATAGATTCCGCTTTTTTGAACTGTGTTAATTTTTGAGTTTAGAATTTCCATTTGAGGTGGATCTTGAAGATTAAAATCAAAAAGCTGAATACCTTCAAAACAATTTTCTATATGGGAAAATCTAATAAGCACTTTACTTTCTACAGATGAGATTGCGTAATGGTTATCTCCGGTTCCGGTGAAATAGCAATAAAATATTTTATTGTTTTCAAAAGAAGATTCAATTCTTAAACCGTTCCAGAAACCATTATCATTAGATTGGAAACGAATTGTGTCATTAATTGTGCCGATTGCCGAAATTTTACCGTTTACTGTTAATCGTGTGTCATTATTAAATAAAACCATTACACCCGGTTGGATTGTTAAAATTTCTCCGGTAGGAACAACCACATCTCCGGTTACAATATACGGGCTATTTTCTTGCGTCCAAGTTCCGGATTGTTCTCCGGAAACATCAATTGAAAAAAGTCCAAAACAGAATGATAATATCAATATTATCATTAAACTAATCCTTTTCATTTTTACCTCCTAAGCAAAAAATCTTTAACTAATTTTGCTACCTATAAGAATTTTGAAAAGTTATTTTTTATTTTTTTCAGATTGTTTTTTTTGGGTAACATTTCCCCAAATTTTTTTAAATAAAACAATTACAAATTATCATAACATTGGAAGTTCATTTATTATGATTATGAATTTTGGAAAAACGTTTTGACAAATACCACCACAAAAAAATTGATAAGTTACCGGAGGTTAGAAATGCAAAATATTTTATTGGCTTTTGAAATAGGTGTTGTTCTTATTTTGGGAATAATTTTATTTTATCTTAATCGTTTATCTAAACTATACACTAAGAGTATGTTAGATAATACTAAATTGGAAAAAAATGTTCTCAATCTTCAAAATAATTTTGATTTTCTTATGAAGAATCAGCAAAGTTATTTTAAACAAAGCAGGGATGACTTTAATCTAAATTCTAAAAATTTACGGGAAGAAATTCAGAATATTTCTAATAATTTGAAAGGGCAAAATCTCGATAATATTAGTTTTCAAAAAAATGAGTTTGCCGATTTTAAAAAAGATTTGACCGTATTTTTTGAGAAAATGTTTTCTCAGGAAATGACTAATTCTAAAGAATTAAATGAGAAATGGGATAAATTGACAGATTCTATAAAAATTGAAATGAAAGAGATTAACGACTCGTTGCTTGAAAAAAATGATTTGTTTAGAAAAGATATTTCGGAAAAAATTACTATTTTAGGTAAAAATACTGAGGATATTTTGAAAAATTCAGGAATAAATCAAAATGAGAAATTGGATGGTTTTGGAAAAAATCTCTCAAATGATATTGATGCTTTGAATAAATCTAATTTCAAATTTAATGAACAATTTAAAAAATCTATTGAGGATAAGATTACGGCATTTTCTGAACTTTCAAGTAAAATATTACAAGATTCTTCCGAAAATCAAAAAGAAAAATTAGAGAGTATTAATAAAGAAATGAAATCTTTGACTGAAATTAATGCTAAAAAAATTGAAGAGTTGAAAACTGTTCTTGATAATCAACTTAGCAAATTGCGTGAAGAAAATCGTTTGGAATTGGATAAAATGCGAAAAACCGTTGATGAACAACTTCAAGATTCGTTGCAAAAAAAATTGAATGAATCTTTCTCATTAGTATTGAAACAGCTTGAGCAAGTTTATAATGGTTTGGGAGAAATGAAAAAAATGGCTTCTGAAGTTGGAGGTCTTAAAAAAATTCTGGAGAATGTAAAAACCCGCGGGAATCTCGGAGAATTATTATTGGAAAATATTCTGGAAGAAATTTTATCGCCTCAACAATTTATTAAAAATGCACAATGTAAGAAAAACTCCAAAGAGAGAGTAGAATTTGCTGTTGTACTTCCCGGAAAAGATGATGATAATAAAAATGTCCTATTGCCGATTGATTCCAAATTCCCAAAAGAAAATTATCAAAGACTTTTGGATGCTTATGAAATCGGTAATACCGATGAAATTAAAAATCAACAATCAAAATTAAAAGCTACGATTAAATCTTTTGCAAAAGATATTAGAGATAAATATATCAATCCACCAAATACAACTGATTTTGCAATTATGTTTTTACCGGCGGAAGGTCTGTATTCCGAAGTTTTGAGACATACAGGATTATTTGAATCTCTACAAAAAGATTATCACGTAAATATCACCGGTCCAACAACTTTTGCAGCCTTGTTAAATAGTTTGCAAATGGGATTCCGAACTTTGGCTGTTCAAAAAAGATCAACGGAAGTTTGGAAATTATTAGCTGCCATTAAAGTGAATTTTGGGAAGTTTAATGAGATTTTAGAAAAAACAAGAGCAAAAATTAATGATGCCGGTTCATTTATTGACAAAGCTACAGATAGAACGCGAATGATAAATAATAAATTAAATAAAATTACAGATTTGCCTGAAAGTGAAACTAAAAATATACTTCCTGAATTTTTAGATAATAAAAAAGAGGTTTAAATGACTAACTACAAAAGAAGAAAAACAAAAGAGATTTCTGTTGGAAATGTGAAAATCGGAGGAAATAATCCTATCTCAATTCAATCAATGTGCAGTACCAAAAGTTCTGAAGTTGAAAAAACAATTGCCCAAATAAATGAACTTGCTGAAAGCGGTTGCGAAATTGTTAGAATTGCGATTCCCAATATGGATGCAGCAGAATCCATCAAAGTAATAAAAAAAAGAACGAAAGTCCCGCTAATTGCCGATATTCATTTTGATTATAAATTGGCAATGCAATCAATTATAAACGGAATCGACGGATTAAGATTAAATCCCGGAAATATTGGGAGCGAAGCTAATGTTATCAAAGTAATTGAAGTGGCTAAAGAAAGAAAAATTCCCATTAGAATTGGAGTTAACAGCGGATCTTTATCAAAAGAAAAAGTTAAAAAATACGGAGTTAATGCAACTTCAATCGTCGAGAGTGCTTTGGAACACGTTGCGATTTTGGAAAGAAATCATTATGAAGAAATTAAAATTTCGGTAAAAGCATCTTCGGTCCCTTTAACTTTGGAATGCTATCGACTTTTATCGGGAAAAGTAGGTTATCCTTTGCACGTCGGAGTTACGGAAGCAGGCACGGATTTTGCCGGTACAATCAAATCATCAATCGGAATCGGGACTTTATTAGCGGAAGGAATCGGTGATACAATTCGAGTTTCATTGACTTCAAATCCGGTAAATGAAGTAAAAGTTGCCAAGGAAATTTTGAAATCATTAAATTTGAAAAAAGGTTTGGAATTTATTTCTTGCCCGACTTGCGGAAGAACTCAAATAAATCTTATTAAATTGGCAAATGAAGTTGAAGAAAAAATCAAAAAATTTGAAAATTTACCGATAACTGTCGCAGTGATGGGTTGTATTGTGAACGGTCCGGGTGAGGCTCGAGAAGCCGATTACGGTATTGCCGGCGGAATTGACGAAGGATTGATTTTTAAAAATGGGGTTATTATAGAAAAAGTTCCGGAAAAAAATCTTATTCCTCATTTAATTAAAATGATTGAGAATGATTATAAATTGAAATGAGATTTTTCGCAGTATTAATTTTCCTATTATTTGATATTTTCTTATCAGCAGTCCCGGTGATTTCTAATATTGAGATTTCAGGAAATCGAGAATATAGTTCGGAAGAAATATTAAATTCTATTTTTATTCGAAAATTTGATAATTTTGAAATGTCTCAATTAAAAAAAATTGCAAATGATATTAATTCTTTTTATCGAAGTAAAAAGTATTTTAATGTCTTGATTGATTATCCAAAAGCTGTGCCAATCTCAAAAGATGAAGTAGAAATTTTCGTACAAATTCATGAATTTCCAAAATTAAGAATAAAAAATATTGAGATCTGCGGAGAAAGGTATTTTTCAGAAGCAAAATTAAAAGAGATATTAAATATTAAAAAGTATCAAAATATCCAATCGATTAATTCATTATTAGAAAATATTGTCGAACTTTATTCTGAAAGAGGATATTTTTTTTGTGAAGCAAAATTAGATTCTATCAAAGTAAAAAAAGATAATTTAATTCCCTATATTTCTATTAATGAAGGGAATTTATGCCGATTTAAAAAGTTTGTGTTTCGAGGAAATAAAGTAACTAAATCCAATACTTTGATAAAACTTTCCGGCATTTCTAACCTAAAAAAAATTACGCCTGAAATTCTCCAAAAAGCTTCTGAAAATATCAAACAAAAACAATATATTTCCGATTGCGAAATATTTCCAATAAATAAATCAACCTTATTATTTTCCGTAAAAGAAACAAAAACGACGAAATTAAACGGTTTAGCCGGATATAATTCCAAGTCAAAAACAAAAAAAATAACCGGTTTTATCAACCTTACTTTTATGAATCTATACGGAACGGATCGGGAATTATCACTTTATTGGAACAATACAAATTCAGAGAGAAGCACAGTTAAATTTACCTATCATGAATCAGGTTTATCGCGTTTTCCAATTGCAGCCGATTTTAAATTGCAACGAACGGAAAATGATTCTACTTCGATAAACAACACTTTTTCAACTTTCGTTTATTATTATAGTTTGAATGCAAAATATGGAATTAAATTTCAAGTTGATGATTTTTATCCCGGTTCACGACGGCCAAAAATTATTGAAAAATCCTCGTATAAAAAAATTGGGATTTCGGGAGATTATAACAATTTGGATTATCTTATAAATCCTCACTCCGGTTTTAGAATCAAATCGGAATATTCTCTGGTTTTAAATAAGATTAATACAAAATATAATAAAAAATATTCTTATGAAGTCAGCTATTCATTTTACAATAAATTATATAAAAAATATGTCTCTGCAGTTTCACTGAATTGGAAAGAAATTCAAAATAAAAATTTACAATCTTATGAAAATTTTTTTCTTGGGGGAAATCAAAATTTAAGAGGATTTCCCGAGGATTTTTTTTCAGGATACAAAATTGGCTGGATAAATCTGGAATTGCGATATATTTTGTCTCAAAAATCAAGGTTGTTTATTTTTCAAGATTACGGTTATGTGAAAAATAAGAATTTTACGATTGGAAAAATTGTGGGAACAGGATTTGGCTTGAGATTGAATACAAAAGTTGGAATAGTAAAGATTGATTATGGAATTCATTATTATCAAAATAAATGGTTGAATCCGATGGATGGATATATCCATTTTGGAATAGAGACATATTTTTAGAAGGAGTTTTTTATGTACAACGATATGAGAGATTTGAAAGTAGGAGTTTATGTTGATGTCTCAAACATTGCTCAAAATGGCGGTTACGGAATGCATTACGATGTGTTGAGACAATTTGCTTGCCGAACCGGTGGCGTAGCAATGAGATTAAATGCTTATGTTGCCTATGATGAATCTGAAGCAAAACATAATCCGGAATATAAAGAAAAATCTATGAATTTTCACGCAATTTTACGAGATTTCGGTTATAAAGTAATCGTGAAAACCGTCAAATATTATCATGATATTATTAACGGTTCCGTTTACGGAAAAGCCAACGCGGATTTGGATATGGCTGTTGATGCCTTATTACAATCCGAAAGACTGGATTACGTTTTATTGGTTACGGGAGACGGTGATTTTGTGCAGGTTGTTCGAGCTTTACAAAATAAAGGATGCCGAGTGGAAGTTACAGCTTTTGACAATGTTTCAAACGATTTGAAAAATGAAGCTGATATTTTTACCTCCGGTTATCTAATTCCTTATCTTTTACCAAGCAGTTATCATACCGACAAGAATGACAACAATTACGGTAAATGGGGCGAAATTAATCATCGAGTGCGGGGAATTTGTTATTCTTTTAATCATGAAAAAGGTTACGGATTTATGCGATATATGAAAAGTATAAGTCAAGGTCTTTGGATAACAGATACGCGAAAAAATGAATCTCCTTACCATACTTGTTTTGTGCATCATTCGCAAATTCCGCAGGAAATTGATATTTCAACTTTGCCAAATAGAGAATATATTTTTGAATTCCAGATTATTGAAGGAGATAAAGGTCTGCAGGCTGTTGACATAGAATTGATTTATCAATATTGATTTTTATTAAAACAAAAAATGGGATAAACCTAAATCGGTTTATCCCTTTATATTACAGACCGTATTTTTTTAAGATTTTATTAACCTTCACGGCTTTATACCATTTTTTTTATTTTATTTTTATTTGAATTCACCTCACAAAATGATTTTACGGAATTTTGATTTTCAATAGCAATTTTGAATTTACTAAATCAATTAATTTTTAAAAACATCTATCTTGACAAATTTAAAAGCGGAAAATTACCTATTTCAAATAATTGTCGAAATATTGGGAAATCGATAAGAATGAGCTTTATGAATTCATCATTAGATGCTTTTAGAAAATGAAAAAAATCAGTGGGAGGAATTATGAAAATTGGCATTATTATTTGCGACAGATACAGAAATTGTGGGGGAGGAAAATGTTTCAGAGCAATGAAAAATAGGGAAGGTGCCTTTGATATTTATGAGAAAGATGAAAAATTAGAGATCGTTGGTTATGCAAATTGTGGAGGATGCCCTGGTGGAAATATTGAAAACGTTCCCGAAGAAATGATAAAAAACGGAGTGGAAAAAATACATTTTGCAACTGGTTTTGTTGTTGGATATCCACCTTGTCCTTACATTTCTCATTTTAAAAAATTTATTGAATCTAAGTATAAAATCCCTGTTGTCGTTGGAACACATCCTATTCCGCAAAAATATTTTATAACTCATAATAAATTAAAAACATGGAATAGCAGTGAATGGCAAGATCTGATAAGCCCAATTTTAGCAGATGAAAAAATAAGGAAATCGTATGATTAATAACAATTTTTGAAAATAAAGCAAAATTGATTGCGTAAATAAATTGACAGTAACTCTTTCAAATATATTCTAATTTACAATGAAAAATTTCTTGAGGTAGCTTATGACAAAAAAAAGAAAATTAATTTTAATTGTTGATGATAATTCAGAAAATAGAAAAGTTTTGGGAAGTTTATTAACTCAAAACGGTTATGAAGTTGGTTCGGCAAGTGACGGTTTTAAAGCACTTAAATTTATTGAAAACAAAATTCCTGATTTGATATTATTGGATGTAATGATGCCGGGAATGGATGGTTTCGAGGTTTGCAAAAAATTAAAAGAAAATCATTCCACAAACTATATTCCGATTATTTTTTTAACAGCAAAAACTAATACTGAAGATATTGTAAAAGGTTTCAAACTTGGTGGTGTTGATTATGTTTCAAAACCATTTAATAGTGAAGAGCTTCTTGCCAGGGTTAATACTCATATTGAAATAAATGTTTTACGAGGGATTTTACCAATTTGTTCACGGTGCAAAAAAATTAGAGATGATGATGGCTATTGGCATTCTGTAGAAGAATATATTTCTGAGCATTCGGAAGTGCAATTTTCCCACGGTTTGTGCAAAACTTGTGCTGATGAAATGTATGGAGATGAACCTTGGTACACTAAAGATAAGATTAAAGAATAATTGAGATTAACTTTTTCTAATATTTTGGAGTGAGCATGAAGATTTGGTTGTTAAAAAAGATAAGTGCCTTAATTTTAGTAAATTTATTCTGTATTCCTATTTTATTCGGATTTCCGGCGTCAAAAGAGCAAAATCGTCTAAGTAATTTAACAAAAGCTGAGCAAGAATACATCAAAAATAATCCCGAAGTAAAAGTTGCAACAATTAAACATTATATGCCGTTTTCATATCTTAACCATAACAAACCGGTAGGTTTTTCCGTTGATGTTCTAAAAACAATTTCCCAAAGAACAGGTTTAAAGATAAAATATTTCCCTGATGAATGGCATAATAACTTAACAAAATTTAAAGAGGGAAAAGTTGATTTAATTACCGATATTTCCTATACTAAAGAAAGATTGAACTTCACTTCTTACACTAAACCTTATTATGAAGTTCCAATTGCCGTTTTGTCGAGAACAAGTTTTGAGGGATATTCCGGAGTAAAATCCTTAGCAGGTAAAAAAGTAGGCATCATTAAAGATGTTTATTTTAAATCAAAATTAGAAAAGATTAAAAATTTGGATATTGTGGAATTTACTGATACTGAGAGCCAGATATCGGCTTTATCTTATGGAAAAATTGATGTTGCAATTGGCGATGAAGCTCAATCAATTTACATCTCTCAAAGTAATGGTTTCACGAATTTGAAAATTGTTTCAGATTTCCAAATGGAGGGAATTAAAAAAGAAGATTTAAGAATTGGCGTAAAGAAAAATGATGAAGTGTTGTATTCCATTATTAACAAAGGATTAAGTTCTATTACTGCTGAAGAGTTTAACGCTCTCAAAAATAAATGGTTTGGAATTGCTCAACCACAAAAACACCAAATTAAATTCACAGATAAAGAAATTCAATTTTTAGAAAAACACCCCGTTATCAAAGTTGGAACTGAAATGTCTTGGATGCCTTATGATTTTGTTGTTAATGACCAAGCTAAAGGTTTTTCTGTTGATTATATGAAATTATTAGCTAAAAAAATAGGAATTCGTTTAAAATTTATCCATAATTTGAAATGGACTGAATTGGAAAATAAATTTAAAAATAAAGAAATTGATGTTTTACCTGCTTTATATATGAACGATTACAGAAAAAAATATACGAATTTTACCAATGCTTATCAATTTGGGGGATTAGCAATTTTTACCAATAAAGATAATAAGGAAATTAGAAGTACGAATGATTTAAAAGGGAAAAAAATAGCATTGATGAGAGGGGACGGTACAAATAAAGAAATTTTAAGATTATTCCCTAACGTTAAGCCTGTCTATTATGATTATATGGGCGAAGTTATTCGCAGTGTTTCGGTTGGTAAAACGGATTTTGCAATAAATTCTCCTTTACTTGTTCATTATTATTCTAAGGAAAGACGAATAGTAAATTTAAAAATAGTGGAATATTTGAACAACTATAATCGTTTGAATCAAATATCAGCCATATATATCGGTGTTAGAAAAGATTGGCCAATTTTTAGAGACATTTTACAAAAAGCAATGAATTTTGTTTCTGATAAAGAATTTCTTGAAATTGAAAATAAGTGGAAAGGTAATCTTGTGGAAACAGTTTCCGTTCCAAAATTAAAACTGACAAAAAAAGAAAAAGATTTTATCCAAGAGCATCCTATTATTCGAATGGAAAATGAGAATGATTATGCTCCATACAGTTTTTATGAAAACGGTAAAGCCAAAGGTTATACTATTGATTTTATGAATTTATTGGCAAAAAAAATCGGAATTAAATTGGATATCGTTACAAATCGTCCATGGAGCGAATATCTAAGAATGCTAAAAAATAAACAGCTGGATGTTATCGGGAATATAGTAAAAACTGAAGATAGAAGTAAATATACAATATTTACTAAACCCGTTTATAAAGATCCTCCGATAATATTTTGTGATAAAAAAAATTCATTGTTAAATACTTTGGAACAATTAAACGGCAAAATTGTGGCTGTTCAAAAAGGTTATTGGTATGAAGAAATTCTCAAAAAAAACTATCCCGAAACAAAAATATTATTAACCGACAGTAATATTGAAGGAATAAAAGCCGTTTATTTCGGTAAAGCCGATGCAATTATCGGTAAAGCTCCGATAATACAAAATTTAATAATATCAAATGGATTTTCCGATATCATTCCAACCGGTCTTGCGAAATTTAAAAATTCTACAAATTATTATGACAGAATTGGTGTTAGAAAAGATTGGCCTATTCTCAGAGATATTCTTGAAAAAGCAATGGACAGTGTTACTTTTGAAGAAAGGCAGAAACTCAGGAAAAAATGGATTTTAACAACTCCATATCAGCAAAAAATAAATAAGATAAAGTTAACATCTAAAGAAAAAGAATATTTATCAAAGCGAGGACCTATCAAAATGGGAGTTGACCCGAATTGGTTACCTTATGAAGCTATTGATAAAAATGGAAAATATATTGGAATTGTTGCCGATTACATCAAATTGTTCGAAAAGCGAATTGGTAAAAAAATTGAACCTGTACTGACAAAATCTTGGAATCAAACCATTGAATTCGGGAAAACAAGAAAATGCGATATTTTTTCAGCAGCGGCTGAAACACCTAATAGATTAAAATATATGAATTTCACAACACCCTATCTTTCATTCCCAACTGTTATCGTAACAAAAGAAAACGTTAAGTTTATAGCAGAAACAAAAGACATTTTGAACAAAAAAATAGCCATGATTGAAAACTATGCTATTTCGGAATTGCTTCAAAACAAATATCCTAAGATGAATGTAGTAAAAGTAAAAAATATTGATGAAGGATTTCATTTGGTAAATTCAGGGAAAGTCTTCGGATATATCGGAGCTTTACCACCAATCAGTTATCAAATCCAAAAAACCGGAATGGTGAATCTTAAAATAGCAGGGAAATTGGAAACTAATTTTTATTTGTCCGTCGCTGTTAGAAATGATGAACCTGTCCTTCTCGTAATTATGCAAAAAGCCATTAATTCCATAACACCTGAAGATCGTCAAAAAATAAACAATAAGTGGCTTAGCGTAAATTATGAGCGAAAATTTGATTACTCACTGTTTTGGAAAATATTTTCAATAATAATAATTATTCTGATTATTATTCTTTATTGGAATAGACGATTACATAATGAAATTAAATTTAGGAAAAATATAGAAAAAAATTTAAAAGAGACTTTTGCTGAATTGAAAATTGCTAAAGAAAAAGCTGAAGATGCCAATAAAGCAAAATCAGAATTTTTGGCAAATATCAGTCACGAATTAAGAACTCCTTTGAATGCCGTGATAGGATTTAGTGAACTCCTTACTTCAACAATGAAAAATCAAAAGCAAGAAAGTTATGTTTTTTCAATTAAAACTGCCGGTAAAAGTTTACTGACTTTAATAAATGATATCCTGGATTTATCTAAAATCGAATCAGGAAAATTGAAAATTACAAAAGGTTTTGTGAATTTACGAAATTTAATCCAAGAGATGAAAATAATTTTTAGTGAACAAATAAAATCTAAAAATTTAGAATTGTTGATAGAGATTGCTGAAGATGTCCCGGAAATTATTATCTCTGATGAAATTAGAATGCGACAAATTCTGTTAAATTTAATTGGTAATTCTATAAAATTTACGGAAAAAGGTTTTATCAAAATCAACGTAAAATTATTGAGTGCTAATAAAGAAACCAATCAAATTAATCTTGAGATTTCTGTTGAAGATTCAGGTATTGGTATTGAAAAAGATTCTATTGAAAAAATATTTGAAGCTTTTCAACAACAAAATGGACAAGATGCAAAAAAATATGGTGGAACCGGTTTAGGTCTCTCAATCAGTAGAAAATTGGCTCAAGGTATGGGTGGAAAATTACTTGTTTCAAGTGAATTAGGTCAAGGTTCGAAATTTAGTCTTGTGTTGGAAAATGTGGAAGTTTCTGTTTGGAATATCAAAAAAGAAAAAGATGATTCTGAAATTGTGTTAGATAAAATTAAGTATGAAAATAAAAATGTAATTGTTATCGATAGTGTTGATAGTAATCGAGAATTGCTTAAAACAGCTCTAAATAAGGCAGGAATTAATGTTGTTAGTGAGCCCGAGATAATAAAATCATATAAAAATGATTTCGTTGAAGCGATTGATTTGATTTTTATTAATTTTGCCAGCACTAATTTAGATTTATCTTTGATAGAGAAAAATTGTCTAAATGTTCCTGTTGTTGCAATAATTAATTCTCAAAATGATAGAGAGGATTTACCAAATTTTGAGTGTATTGTTGATTTTATTGATAAACCGCTTGATTTGCGTAAGATTATCTTAATTTTAAAGAAATTTCTTGGTTCACCAAATTCAATAAAGAATAAAGATAATTTAGATGAAAATGCTCTTCTTTCTGATCTGCGTAAAGTCAAAGGAGTCGAAAAAATGATGAATATTTTGAATGATGAAATTATGTCCTCGGTTGATAAAATTAAAAAGGCAATTGTGATTAGTGAAGTAAGCTCTTTTGGTGAAAAACTTATTGAAATTTCAAAAAAACATAGTTTTGACTATCTTTACCGCATAGGTGAAAAGTTTCTTGAATATGCTGATATGTTTGATACAGACGCAATTGAAAATGAAATAGAGAAATTGGAAAAAACAATTAAAGAGATAAATGAAATATATAATGAAAGATTTAAATCTTAATATGATTGAAATTAAATAAATTTAACCGAGGTTTTCTAGTATAAATATATAAAACTTCTGAGACATTAATCTCTAATATGGCTGAAAATAACGTAAATTTATTTTCAAGTTTTTGCTGTTGCTAAAGAGTTATATTCATAATTTAAAATCAAGCTTGACAAGAAACTTGCGTGAAATTTTATAACTACATCTTGAAAAAAAAGGGGGTGAGGTTAAGTGCCTACAGTTTTCGCAAGAGATGGAGAAAATTTTGAAATACTTTTAAAGCGTTTCAAGAAAAAAGCAGAGAAAGCAGCGATTCTTTCCGATATTAAGAAACATCAACGTTATGTAAAACCTAGTGAAGAAAAACGTCGTCAAGAAAATGCTGCCAGAAGAAAAATGGCTAAAGCTTTGAGAAAAGTTAAAAATAATCCCTACGCATAGGTTATTATGAAAAACAGAATTAATGATGATTTGAAACTGGCAATGCGTTCCAAAGATAAAGAAAAACTTATGGTTCTTCGATCTTTGAAATCAGAATATAGAAATTTTGAGATTGATAAACATGGTGATATAACTGATTCCGAATTGATTAATTTGATTCAGAAAGCAGTAAAATCAAGGCAACAATCTTATGAGCTATATATTGCCGGCAATAGAAAAGATTTAGCTGATGTGGAACTCAAAGAGATAAATATTTTGAAAGAATATTTGCCTGCTACTTTATCTGAAGAAGAAATTGTTCGTGAAGTTGAAGAAGTTATTTCTGATATCCCGAACGCTTCCAAAAAAGATATGGGTAAGATTATGAAGATTCTGAAAGAAAAATTATCCGGAAGAGTAGATGGTAAAACATTAAGCAATATTGTTAAATCAAAACTATCGTAATCATTTTTTGGCTATTAAAATTATTTAAAGGGAGATTCGTCTCCCTTTTTTTCATTAGGAGACAATATGTTAGACATCATTTTATCGCTGTTTTTAGTGTTTTTTTTGTTTGTGGGATATAAAAAAGGTTTTATCTCATCAATTATTAGTCTTGTTGGTTTAAGTGCTATTGTTATTTTAATCGGGCGTTTTGCACCTTTGGCGAAAGAAGGTTTAATCGGGCGTTTTGCATTATCACCAATTTCTGCTACAGTTTTGTCTTATGTTTTGATTGTTGTTTTAATAATGTTAATAGCTAAAATTATAAAAATAATTTTACACAAAATCATTATTTTTTTAGAAATGAATTGGTTGGATAAGTTGTTAGGTTCAGTGTTTGGCTTGCTGAACGGTGTTCTAATTCTAATGCTAATTGTTATTACGATTGATATCCTTCCTATTTCAGATAATATTTGGGAGCATACAAAAAATTCAAAACTAACTAACTCAATAAGAATTTTGACCCAAGATGTTGAAAACAATTTATTAAATAAAATTCCTCAACCGAATATTGATAAAGGAAAAGTAATTAAGAAAATTAAAAAAATAGTATGAACGAATTTAAACAATTAGAATTTGATAAAATAAAAAAATATATATCCGACCAGGCTGAATCTAATATAACAAAAAAATATATTTCAACCATTTTGCCTCTAAAAGATAAGAAAAATATTGAAGAAAAATTAGCTACTTATTCTGAGTTCAAAGAATTTATTGATGAATATTCGGAAGTTTCTTGTGAGAAATTATCTGATTTAGATGAAGTTTTTAAGCACCTTATATTTAATTTTGAAGAATTCAAACAGATATATTATTCAATCAAAATGTCTAACGAATTTAGAAATAAAGTTGAGCAAATTAAAGACGAAGAAAATTTCAAAAAAATTATCACGATTTCAAAATCTATTACTTTGATGATTGGATTAGAAAGAAGATTTACCGAAATTTTTAATGATGAAGGTGAAGTTTTAGATAATGCTTCCCATAAATTGTCTTCAATTAGAAAAAGAAAAAAAGCTGCTCGAAATAGAATATTTAAAATTTTAAAAGGGAAATTTACTAATCCTCAAACTGAAAAATTTATTCAAGATAAAATAATAACTCAACGTAATAATCGATATGTAATTCCGGTGAAAGAAAATTCTGTCGGGTTTTCAGATGGAATTGTGCATTCAAAATCAGGAAGTAAATCATCAGTTTATTTTGAACCAAAAGAAATTTATGGTTTCAACAATGAAATGAATACTCTCGCTGATGATGAAAAACAAGAAATATATCGGATATTTACTGAATATTCCGCTGAAATAATTTCTCAAAAGAATGAGATATTAGAAAATGTAGAAGTCCTAAAAATAGTTGATTATTATCAGGCAATTTGTAAATACGCTAAAAAAGTTAAAGCAAATGTTCCTGAAATTGTAGATGAACCTAACCTGCAATTGCTAAATGCTCGTCATCCTTTACTTATTATACAATTTAATGACAGAAATAAAGTGATACCCTTTGATTTATCAATCGATGAGAAATTTAGGATATTATTGATTTCCGGTCCAAATACAGGTGGTAAAACAATTACTTTGAAAGCGATTGGATTATTGACAACTATGGCTTTAAGCGGTTTTCCAATTCCAGCCTCATCGAATTCAAAAATAGGAATTTTCACATCTTTTTTTGCTGATATCGGGGATGAACAATCTTTGGAAAATTCATTAAGTACTTTTTCTTCTCATATTAATCGCATTAAAAAATTAACAACTTTTGGGAATGAAAGATCTCTTGCTTTGATTGATGAAATCGGCTCTGCAACTGATCCTGAACAAGGTTCAGCTTTAGCTCAAGCAATTGTTGAAGATATGGTTCAAAAAAATATGGTCGGCGTGATTACAACTCATTATACAAAATTAAAAGTTTTTGCCGAGCAAAATGATAAATGTGTAAATGCCTCGGTTCAATTTGATCCGATGACGCATAATCCTACTTATAAATTTAATCTTGGAATTCCCGGAAATAGTTTTGCCATTGAAATTGCTACAAAGTTGGGACTTAATGAAAATCTTATTAAAAGAGCAAAAGAGCTTACCGGAGATTTGAACGTTGAATTGACTGATTTGATAAAAAAAATTGATGAACAAAGAAAAGAATTGGGCAAAGAAATTTATAGTTTCCAGCTGAAAAACAAACTTCTTGAACGAAAAATATCAGAGAAAGATAATATTATCAAAGATTTAGAATCATCAAAAAAAGAGATTCTTAAAAAATCTAAAATTAAAGCTCAGGAATATCTTCTTGAACTTCAACAAAAAATGAACACCGAGATTGAAGAAATTAAAAAGACAGATAGAATTGAAAGAAAAAGACTTTTAAAAGAAAGCTTGAAAAATGCTTCAACGATAAATCAAAGTATAAGTAATGATTTAAAAAAAATCAACCATAAGAATTTTGAGAAAATCGAAAAACCTGAGATTGGACAAAATGTATATGTTAATGATTTTGATAGTACGGGACGTATAATTGATTTTGGAAAAAACTGGGTTAAAGTTGAGGTTAATGGTTTTCATTATAAAACTTCTTTGGATAAAATTTCACCGGCAAAAGCTCAGAAAGAGAAAAAAGGATACGCAACTAACGGTATTTCAATCGCCGATAAATCTATTAATTTGGAAATTAAATTATTGGGAATGACTTTTGAGGAGGCAAAACCGCTGGTTGATGAATTTATCGATAATGCTCTTTTGGGCGGATTAAATAAAGTTCGGATTGTTCACGGAAAAGGTACCGGTGTTTTACGACGAAAAATTAGGCAATATTTACGAAAAAATAATCGCATTGTTGAATTCTATTCTCCTCCTCAAGAAGCCGGTGGAGATGGAGTTACTGTGGTGAGTTTTGGTTAATGGAAGATAGATTAATTCAGGAAATTAAGGATAGTAATGATATTGTCGATGTCATAAGTTCTTATATTCCGGTAATTAGAAAGGGCAATGCTGTTATGGCGAGATGTCCTTTTCACGAAGAAAAAACTCCCTCATTTAGAATTAATGAATCAGGACAATATTTCAAATGTTTCGGCTGTGGAAAAGGTGGAAATGTAATTACTTTTGTTCGCGATTATGAACATATTACTTTTATGGAAGCTGTCGAAAAACTTGCGAATAGAGCGGGTATATCAATTTCATCAGCTCCAAAAAGTAAGAAAAGATCAAAAACAGAATTGTTGTTAAATGTTTATCAAATGGCAAAAGACTTTTTCGTAAATAACCTTAAATTTGAAACTAAAGTTTATGAATATTTACAAAAAAGAGGATTGTCGTTAGAAACTCTAAAAAAATTTGAAATTGGTTACGCATTAGATTCTTTTAACGGACTGCAAAACTACCTGAAAAGAAATAATATCAACCAAAATATTTTAGAAAATTCCGGATTATTTGGCAAAAAAAACGATAGACTTTATGACATTTTTAGAAATAGAATTATGTTTCCAATCCACTCATTGAACGGAAAAATAGTTGCATTCGGCGGAAGAGTGCTCTCTCCCGATCAAGGAGGCGGAAAATATATTAATTCACCGACAACTGATATTTATCATAAAGGCGATCAACTTTATGGATTACATTTAACAAAATATGAAATCTCCAAAAAAAAATATGTTCTTATTTCTGAAGGATATTTAGATTTCCTGAGATTATATGAAAACGGATTTACAAATTCAGTTGCATCTTTGGGAACATCTTTAACAGAAAAACAGGTTAAGCTTTTGTCGCGATATACTGAAAAATTTATTCTATTATATGACGGTGATAATGCCGGACAAAAAGCAGCGGTTCGAGCTTCATCAATAATCATAAAAGAGGGATATTCTGCAGAAATTGCCGTTTTACCTTCCGAAGAAGATCCTGATAGTTATCTGATAAAATATGGAAAAGATGATTTACAGAAAATTATTGATAATGCCGTACCATTAATCGAGTTTGTTAAAAAAGATCAAAAACAATTCTCATCTCAAAGACAAAAAATAGAATTTTTAATGGAAATTGTACGAGAAAATTCTGATAATTTGACGAAAGATTTGTTAATAAAAGCAATTTCCGAAACATTTAGAATATCTGAAAATTCTTTATTTTCTGTTCTGAAACCAAAAAATTTAAGGATGCAAAAACAAGAAAAGTTAAAATTAAAAGATCATTCTGAAGAACGTACTTTGATGGAATTTATTATTAATTCACCTAATTTGATAAAAAATGTTGCAGAAAGAGTAAAACCGGATTACTTTTTAAACGAAATTTACAAAAAATTATTTATAGAATTGTTAAAAATCACCGAAACTCATAAAATAGAGTCGGTGAGCGAATGGTTTGATCTTCAGGATGTAGATAAAAAGATTATAGATCAAATTTCAGAATTTATCACGGATAATTATGGAAATGAAATAATTGATGAAATTATTAACTCAATGTATATTAGAAAGATTAAATTAGATATAAAAAATATTAATAATAAAATAATGCTGTTTGGAGATAACATCGAAATGTTCAAAGCTTTGATCAAAGAAAAAGAGGATCTAAAAAATCAATTAAATGAAATAATTGATAGTCCTTCCACACAATTTATTGCACAGAGGGGTCTGAATGAATAGTTACAAAGATTATTTTAATCAACTTGTTGCCTTAGGAGAAGAAAAAGGATATTTGACTTTTAAACAAATTAATGATATTATTCCTAATACTCCTATATTTTTGGAAAAAATTGACGATTTAATTATTGATTTGAAGGAAAAAGGAATTGAATCAATAGATGAATCTATGAAGAAAATTTCCAAAAAAACCGTTAAAGTAAAAAGAAAAGAAGTTAAGGGAACTAAAAACCGTCGAGTATATGATGACCCTGTGAGAATGTATTTAAAAGAAATGGGACGAGTACCTCTTCTTAGTCGTGAAGACGAAGTTCGTATTGCTAAAAGAATTGAAAGTGCTCAAAAGATGATTAACAAATATGTCTTTTTCTCAGGAAGTACTTTACGTGAAATGAAAAATTTTCTCCATAGATATCGAGAAGGACGAATTAAAATTGATCAGATTTTTCATAGTGATTATGGCAATATGATTGATGATAATCAAGAAGCCCAAATGATTGTCGATTATGCTGATTTGTTGAAAAACGTAGAAGATATCTATCAGGAAATCGGTGAAATTCTCGATAACAGTGATTTTGACGAAGTTGGTGTTGCTAATAACCAAGAATATATTGATTCTCAAAGAAACAAAATTGTGGAATTGTTTTCTAAATATAAATTCAACATTAAATTGATAAATCGCCTGGTTTATCGCATTAGAAGCTTAGTTGACCGAATTAAAGAAAGTCAAGTTCAAATTGCTAATCTAACCGGTAGAATTAAAAAATATGATATTGAAGAAATTTGTGTTTTCGGTAGAAGAGCGAAAAAATCGGAAGAAGATTTTGCTCTTGTGAAAAAGGAAACTAAACTCGATCCAAATATTTTTATCGAAACTTTAAGAAAAATAAAAAACGCCCGCAGAAAAATACGACGCGTTGAACTTGAATCAAGAATGCGTGCCGATGAAATGGTCTTTCTCTTATCTGAAATTGAAAGAGGAACAAAGATGAAAGACAGGGCTAAAAATGATATGATTGAAGCGAATGTTAGGCTTGTGATTAGTATTGCGAAAAGATATAATAATCGAGGATTGGATTTCTTAGATTTGATTCAAGAAGGAAATACCGGTTTGATGAAAGCTGTTGATAAATATGATTACCGTCGAGGTTATAAATTCAGTACTTATGCAACTTGGTGGATTAGACAAGCAATTACAAGAGCAATTGCTGATCTGGCCAGAACGATTAGAATTCCCGTTCATATGATTGAAACCATAAATAAAATTAATCGAACTAAACGTAGGTTGATGCAAAAATTGGGCAGAGAACCATTTCCTTCCGAAATTGCTGAATCTTTGGATATTCCGGTTGATAAAGTAAAAAACATTCTCTCAATTGCCAAAGAACCGGTTTCTCTCGATAAACCTATTGGCTCTGAAAATGAAGATAGTATTCTCGGTGATTTTGTAGAAGATAAGATGACTATTTCTCCGGAAAGAACTGCTGAAAGAACTTTGTTAAAAAGACAAGTTGATTCGATTTTGCAAACACTTTCAACGCGAGAAGAACAGGTTATTCGATTACGATTTGGAATTGATGACGGATATCACCGTACTCTGGAAGAAGTGGGAAGCATTTTTGGTGTTACTCGGGAACGTATCAGACAAATTGAAGATAAAGCATTGAAAAAGCTAAGACATCCGACAAGAAGCGATCTTTTACAAAAGTTTTTAAATAATTACGACTTAAATAATTCTTGACATAAAAGGGGCTAAAATATTTTTTAATCCTGTTGTCGAAGTAATAAAGGGGCCTATAGCTCAGTTGGTAGAGCTTCCGGCTCATAACCGGACGGTCAGAGGTTCGACTCCCCTTGGGCCCACCAAATATATAAAATCCTGCATTAAGCAGGATTTTTTTTAATATGAAAATAATTTATTGATGATAATTGAAATTAAGGATGTCAACATTCACAAAGTCTCGTTAGTTATTGGGAACAAGGTATTAAAATGACAGAACAATTTTTATTTAAATTTGAGAAGTATTGTAATCAACATCAACTTTTTCATAATGGGGACAAAGTGATTGTTGGTTGTTCCGGCGGAGCAGATTCAATTGCCTTATTAACTTCAATTTGGTTGTTAAAAGAAAAATACGATTTATCAATTTTAGTTGCTCATATTAATTATCATTTGCGAGGTAAAGAATCTAATGCCGATAAGGATTATGTTGTAAATTATTGTTTTCAACGAAACATTTCTGTTTTAGTAAAAGATTTAAACCTAAATCCTGATGATCCGGGAATGGAAGCCAAAGCACGATCTTTGCGAATGTCTTATTTTGATTCATTATTAGAATTATATAATGCAAATTCAATTGCTCTTGGACATAATAAAAATGATCAAACGGAAACTGTTTTGTTCAGAATGTTTAGGGGTGCGGGTTTTACAGGATTGCGTGGAATACTCCCAAAAAATCAAAATAAAATACATCCTTTATTAGAATTTACAAGAAAGGAAATTGTACAATTTCTAAAATCAAAAAAAATTAATTGGCGGGAAGATCAAAGTAATTATAACACAGATTTTAGTAGGAATAAATTGCGCAATATTTATATTCCCAATATTAAAAAAGATTTTAATCCTAAATTAGATAACCAAATTACAAGAATGACAGAAATATTTACCCAAACTGAGGAATATTTTTCTAGAACAATTTATTTTCAATTTAAAAAAGAATTTGATTATTTCAAGATAAAAAAGGTGTTGAAATTTGATTTGGATAAAATAATAAAACTAAAACCTATTTTGAGATTTTATTTATTCAAAAAATGTTATAATTTATTAACGAATTCTTCGTTAGATTTTTATAGTAAAAATATGGATGAAATTGACAAAATACTTTCTTATGAGGGAAGCAAAGAAGTTTTTCTTCCCCATAAAGTATTGGTTCGCAAAAAATATAAACACCTTTATTTTTTAGTTAGAACAAATCTTGATGAAAATAGTAACAACCCCGAAATTGTTGTTAAAGAAAAGGTTAGACGTGTTAATTTCGGAGGATTTAAAATCAAATTCGAGACTTTGAAAAAGAAACCAACCAGTTTAAAATCAGAACCAAATTTTGCCTATTTTGATTATCAAAAAATTGTCTTTCCATTAACAATTCGATTTAGAAAAAACGGTGATAAATTTGTTCCGTTTGGTATGAGACATAATAAGAAATTAAAGGATTTTTTCATTGACGAAAAAGTGTCTAAATTTGATAGAGATAAGGTAATAATTATCCAAGATTCAGAAAAAATTATTTGGATTTCAGGATATAGAATTGATGATCGAGTTGCTGTAAAAGGTAAAGCTGATAAAATTCTTAAAATTTCGTTCGATAAAGAATTACGAAGAAAGCTAAGAAAAGCAAAAACAAAGAAAAAGTGAGGATAAAATGTCTAAAATTCATAAAGATATGACAAAAATTCTGTTTGATGCTGAAACTATTCAAAATAGAATAAAAGAATTAGGAAAAGAAATAACAAAAGATTATGAAGGGAAACGTCCGGTCATAGTTTGTATTCTTCGGGGTGCAGTTGTCTTCATGACTGATCTTGTGAGAGCAATAGATTTACCTTTGGAAATAGATTTTTTTTCAATCTCAAGCTACGGAAGCTCAACCAAATCGTCGGGGATTGTAAAAATTAGAAAAGATATTGATACAGATATTAGCGGAAGAGACGTAATTGTAGTAGAAGATATTGTGGACACTGGTTTATCATTAGAATATATTTATGAATATCTTAAACATCATAATGTTAAAAGTGCCAAAGTTTGCGTGTTGTTGGATAAACCTAAAGCTCACAAAGTTGATATTAAAATTGATTATCGTGGTTTTGATATTGGTAATGAATTTGTTATTGGATACGGTTTGGACTATGATGAAATTTATCGAAATATCCCGTATATTGGTATTCTTAAGGAGGAAATTTACAAATGAACCAAACCCCAGATAATAACCAAGAGCCAAATCAAAATAAAGGGAAAATGAAATTTCCTAAAATGAAAAAACAACATACAATAACTTTTTGGATTGTAATGTTGTTATTTATGGTCTTTATTTACCAAATGTACACGGTGAATAAAGGGAAAATTAAAGAAATATCTTATACTGAGATGATGAATAAAGCAAATAATAATGATCTGACGCGTGTGATTTTTAATGAAAAAGATGTTACAATGGTTGATCAAAAAAGACAGAGATTTCACACATATTTACCGTTTCGTGATCCGGATTTAGTTAAAAAATTAGCTGCTAAAAATGTCTTGGTTTCATCAAGAAAACCTTCTCAATTAGTTGGAATTATAGTTTCCTGGTTACCATTTTTAATATTTATCGGTTTCTGGCTATTTATGATGCGTTCAATGCAGGGTGGAGGCAGTAAAGCTTTTAGTTTTGGGAAAAGCAAAGCTAAACTATTTGCAGGTGGAAAAACCAATGTAACGTTTAAAGATGTTGCCGGTGTTGAAGAAGCAAAAGAAGAATTAGAAGAAATTGTAGAATTTTTAGAAGACCCTAAAAAATTTCAGAAACTCGGCGGTAGAATTCCTCGTGGAGTCTTATTACTTGGCCGACCCGGTACAGGAAAAACTCTTTTAGCCAAAGCGGTAGCTGGCGAAGCAAAAGTGCCGTTTTTCAGTATGAGTGGTTCTGATTTTGTGGAAATGTTTGTCGGTGTCGGTGCTTCAAGAGTTAGAGATTTATTTGAACAAGCTAAAAAGAATGCACCTTGTATCGCCTTTATTGATGAAATTGATGCAGTTGGAAGATATCGCGGAAGCGGTGTTGGGGGTGGAAATGATGAAAGAGAACAAACCTTGAATCAACTGCTTGTAGAAATGGACGGATTTGAACAAAATGATTCCGTAATTATTATTGCTGCCACAAATAGACCTGATGTTCTCGATCCTGCCTTGCTTAGACCGGGAAGATTTGATCGACAAGTTACGGTTGATTTACCTGATATTCGCGGTAGAGAAGCTATTTTAAAAGTTCACAGCAGAAAGTTACCGGTTGCAAAATCAGTTAGGTTGTCTTTAATTGCCAGAAGTACACCGGGATTTAGTGGTGCTGATTTGGCGAATCTTTGTAATGAAGCTGCTCTTTTGGCAGCGAGAAAAAATAAAACAAATATTTTTATGGAAGATTTTGAGGAAGCTAAAGATAAAGTAACTATGGGTAAAGCTAAACGTAGTCGAGTTATTTCTGATGAAGATAAACTGATTACAGCTTATCATGAAATTGGTCATGTTTTATGTTCCATTTTTCAGACTAAGACAGAGCCGGTGCATAAAGTTACAATTATCCCACGTGGATTTTCTGCAGGTGCAACTCATTATCTCCAATCCGATAAATCAAATTATTCCAGAGGATATTTAACTCAGAAATTGGTCGAACTTTTAGGAGGAAGATCAGCTGAAGAAGTTAAATTTAATGAGATGACGACCGGAGCTTCAAATGACATTGATCGAGCTACAGATATTGCCAGAAAGATGGTTTGTAATTGGGGAATGAGTGATGAGTTTGGACCTATATCTGTTCATAAAGAACAGGATAATGTATTTTTAGGAAAACAATTAGGTGAACATGATAATTACAGTAATGAAACAGCTCAATTAGTTGATGTAGAAATCAAAAAATTTATTGAACAAGCTCATAATAAAGCAAAAGAAATAATATCAAAACATTCTGATTTAATGAATAAATTAGCTGAAAAATTATTAGAGGAAGAAACTTTAGATACAGATGATTTATTTGAAATCATTATAAAGAATGTTAACGAAGACGAAAAAGAGATTGTTGAGAAAAAACATAATGAAGCTCTTCAATTCAGTATTAATTTATTACCTACGGATGAAGTGGAGGAAAAGGAAGATTTGGCTGAGAATGAATCTGAAAAAGAATCTGAAAATGAAGGATTGTCGGCAGATAACGTTGATGAAAATAAAGAGGAAGAAGTATAAATGGAAATGCGAGGAACAACTATTCTCGGTTATTTGCATGATGGTAAATTAGCCATCGGTGGAGATGGACAGGTTACTCTCGGAAATACTGTGATGAAATCAAATGCCCTAAAAGTTCGAACTTTACATAATGGTAAAGTTGTAGCCGGATTTGCCGGAGCAACAGCTGATGCGTTTACTCTTTTTGAAAAATTTGAAGAAAAATTGAAAATAAATAAAGGCAATTTGAAAAAATCAGCGGTCGATTTAGCTAAAGACTGGCGATCAGATAAAATCCTTAGAAAACTTGAAGCTATGATAATTGTCGGGAATACTGAAAATTTACTTGTTTTAACCGGAACAGGCGATGTTTTAGAACCTCACGATAATATGATTGCAATCGGATCGGGCGGGAATTATGCTTTAGCAGCCGCACGAGCTTTAGCTCAGAATACAGAATTATCTGTTAAGGATGTTGTTGAAAAATCTCTTTTAATTGCTTCGGATATCTGTATTTATACAAATAAAAATATTACAATTGAGGAATTATAATGAAAATCAAAGATTTAACTCCCACTAAAATTGTACAACAACTTGATAAATATATTATTGGGCAATCGAATGCTAAAAAATCAGTTGCAATTGCAATGAGAAACAGATGGAGAAGATTGCAAATTTCCGGTGAGCTTCAAAAAGAAATTACTCCCAATAATATTATTCTTATTGGCCCTACCGGAGTTGGAAAGACTGAGATTGCCAGAAGATTATCACAAATATCGAATTCTCCATTTGTAAAAGTAGAAGCTTCCAAATTTACCGAAGTCGGATATGTTGGACGAGATGTAGAAGCAATGGTTCGAGAATTATTGGATGTTGCTATCAATCAATTGAAAAGTCAAATGTCCGAGGAAGTTAAATCTAAAGCTTTAGAAAATGCTAAAGAGCGAATTTTAGATATTTTAATTCCGATGCCAAAGATAGATGTAGATGATGTTGAGTCGGAAGAATCTCGAGATCGATATTTTAGAACTAGAGATAAGCTTTCCAAAATGCTCGATGAAGGTAAATTAGACGATAGAGAAATTGAAGTCGTAATCACCGATAAACAACCGCAATTTGAGTTGTTAACAAATATCGGAATGGATAATATCGATTTGAATATTGGGGAAATGCTTTCAGGCATTATTCCCGGAAAAAAGAAGAAGAAAAACAATAAAATGAAGATTCCTGAGGCTTTGAAATATTTCATAAAAGAAGAATCTGAAAGACTTGTACCTAAAGATAAAGTTGTGAATGAAGCAAAGAAATTGGTGGAAGAAAATGGGATTATCTTTATTGATGAAATTGACAAAATAGCATCTTCCGGTCCAAAACAAAATAATGATATTTCACGATCCGGTGTACAAAGAGATTTGCTTCCAATAGTTGAAGGTTCAAATGTACCAACGAAATATGGAATTATTAATACTTCTCATATTCTATTTATTTCTGCCGGAGCATTTAGTGTTTCGAAACCGTCAGACTTAATTCCGGAATTACAGGGAAGATTCCCAATCAGGGTTGAGTTAAATAGTCTTCAGAAAGAGGATTTTATTAAAATCTTGAAGTATCCCAAAAATTCTCTCATAAAGCAATATATGGCTCTGTTTTTAACTGAAAATGTTGACTTAACTTTTGATAATGATGCCATTTCATTAATTGCGGAATTTGCTGAAACAGCTAATGAGAAAATGGAAGATATTGGTGCGAGGCGTTTACATACAATAATGAATACTCTCCTTCAGGATTATCTTTTTGATCTTCCCGAAAGTAAATTAAGTGAAATAAATATTACTGTTGATGAGGTAACTGAAAAGTTAAGTTCTCTGATTGAGGATGAAGATTTATCGCGATATATTTTATAAATTCAAAAGCCCGATTTTTTCGGGCTATTTTTTTAGCAATTTTTTAAGTTTTTCTTTTACTTCTAATTTAGCAATTTTTTTTGCATCCTTGGTGGAAATTAAACTCAAACCGGTCCCGACAGCTTCATAATGTTTGAGGATATTTTTATTTTTTATAATGTATGCATCACCTTTTATTTTCGCAAAATAACCTTGAATTTGACTTTTTCCGGAACTTATTGTCATATAATGTGTTTTAAATAAAATAGCTGTTTTTTGTCTGGAAATCTTGTATCCGATTTTCATCAGATTTTCGTCAAAGAAATGATCAAGATTTTGAATAAGAGGTGGGGAATATCTATTAATCTGAATTTGTTGTTTCTTAAAATTAATATTTTTGGAAATTAGATTTCGGAAAAAGGATTTATTTTCAACATTGTTTAACTGAAAGGTTTTTACTTCATCAAATAACAAATTTATACTTCGGAAATTAGCTATATTTTTGAGAAAAATTTCCCCATTTGAATTAGTCGAATATTTTTTTCCATTTATCAAAAAATACAAATTCTTCATTGGATTACCGGCAAAAGATACAAGCATAATAGGAATATTTGAAGGAACGTTATTAATGATATTTATTGATTTGGCAGGGGAAAATCTAATTCGTCCGATTTGTAATTTAAGTTGCTCTATTTTTGCTTTTAAAACAATTTTTTGACTGTTATCAAAATTAATTGGGATAAGTAATTTATCAATATCTCTAATATTATTTATCATTCTCTCAAGATTGTTTTCAATATATTCTTCCTCATTAATCATATTGAGGCGTGAGTTAAATTCTTTTTGCAGGATTGTGTTTAGTTTATCCAAATCAATATTGAACATTTTTTTATTCTTATCAAAAGTGATTAAATTATCAATTTTGGTTTTTGTGAAATTGTCTTTAATCAGCACATTTTTTAATGATAAATCCCTATTTAGTTTAGTTTGTAACTTTAAAATGACTTTTTGTTTGAATTGATTAAATTCAAATTGGTAATTTTTGGTTGAAGTGATTTTAATTGAAAAATTATTAGAAAATAAATTGGCAGAAATAATAAAAAATGCAAATAACAGTTTAACGAATTTCAAAACTAAATCTTCCTGAGTTGAAAATCTCAAATTGTTTAAATATTTTTTCCGGCAATTTACTTAAAGCGTCTATCATCATAAAATTGGGATGACTGTATTTTATTACTAAAGAATTTTTCTCAATCTGAGAATTAATTTTGCCGTTAAGAAGATTAATACTACAAAAATTGTCATTCTTCAAATAGATGAAATCGGTATTAGATAGAGTTTTAACAACTTTTTTTATTAAATCATCTTTAAGTAGAGTTTGATCTATTAATTCAACAAATTTAATCAAAACAAAATTTTTATAGTTTACTGTTTTAAAAATAAAGGTTTTAGCAATTGAAAAGGTTAAATCTGTTGAAATATTGTAAGTTGAGAATTTCTGGTTATTTATATAAGTACCATTTGTAGAATTCAAATCATTAATTGTGAAGCTATTGAAATTAAATAAAAGATGTTTTCCCGAAACCCAATTACATTTTATAATAATATCGTTTTGAGAATCTCGACCTAAAGTAATTACAGGTTTAGAAAAGATAATATAATTATGGGTAGTATAATTATCCAATATATAGAGCTGAGAATATTCTGTATCCAAATTATTGGGATTAGTATTCAAAGATTTTTTTTTTTGATTGGAATCACTTTGCGGTAAATTCAAATCTTGGGAAAAATCCTCCGATATTTTGTTTTTTTTATTTGGGAAAACAATTCTAACTTTTTCCTCGGGAAGTTCTTTTAAATAGGCTTTTTTATTTTTTTGAAGGAAATTTATCATTTCAATATCTTTTAGTTTCATGAAGTAAGAAATGGCGAAATCAAATCCTGAGCTGAATTCGTCTCTGTTTTTAGCTTCTGAGATTTTATCATTAAAAATATCCTCAATTAATTCATATAAATCATTTTTACTGTTTGAAAGCAAGGAAGTTATATTTGTTCGTAATTGTTCTTTATCATGATGTATTTGCAATTGATCCTGAAGATAGATCTGAAAGTTTATCAATTCCTTTATTTTTAATTCAGACGGTTCTGCGTTGATAATATCATTATAATATTCATAATATTTAAGTGATTCATTATCAAATTTTTTGGTTAAAAACAGATTAAACTTATCTTCAATTTGTTTCAAAGAAGGCGAGAGGTTTATCCATTCGATAAAATTGATATTTTTAAATTCATCAAAAACTTTAATTGATTTTAATAATCTGGAAACTGTTGAATAATCTACGGAATTGGGATTAATTAGGATTTTATTATAAGTTCTCTGCAAGACAGGGTAATCATTATTTAAAAAATTAAGAAAATCTCCATAAACTTCTTTAATTGTAAAAATTGTTTTGAAGTCGGAGCTATTAATATAAAGTTGAAGTGGAGTGAATAATTTTTCAAAAGAATCAATAAGCTGAACAATAACTTTCAGAGAAGGGAATTTTTTTTTCTTTTCGATCGAAATTAAGTGGTTAAAATAATTATAGAGTGAAGTAAATTTGATGTTTATAAGATTTTTAATATTAATATAAAGTTGATTGTTTTTCTTTAATTCATTCTGGTAGTTTACTAATATTCCTTTGATTTTCATAACTTCAGTTAAACCAAATTTTTCATCCGGGATTTCTGTAAGTTCTTGAAGAGCATTAATTTTATCATTAAGCGTCAGACTGCTAAACATCATTTTTCGATAATTGTTTGCAAGGGCAACATTTGTCTCTGACAAAACAGCAATAGCCATTCTTAAAGATTTCTCGAATTTTAGACGATTTGATTCGGCATGGATATATTCTTCAATAAAATTGATAGTATAATTTAAGTAAGATGTTTGGATTTTATTTTTTAGACGTGTTACAGAAGGATCATTAAACGGGCTTTGTTTCATTTGAATATCACATTTTAGAATTTCAATCAATGCGTTTTTTAAATGATTAACATGTTTCCAACCGGTAAAATTTTTAGATAAAGTAAAATATTTTTGAGCTGCATAAAACCACTCTCTTGTAACAGGAGGCATTCCTAAAAACTTATTAAAAATTTTAGACGACCTATTCAAAGTGGCCAAATATTCTGCTGTTTCTTTACGAGCAACATCCTTCAAAGTACTAATTTTCTCAAAATAAATATTCATTATACATCCTTGTTAAATAAAAAAGTACAAATAAAAAATCAAAAAATTAACTAAAAGCCATATGAAAATAATAAAAATTCTATAATAACCTTTTGTCAAGAAATGTATATAAATTATTATAATTGTCGTAATTAGTAGTGTTAGAAGAAAGAATTTTACGCTAACCTTCACTTTTTGTTTCTCTGATAAGTGGTAAATATTTTTTGTTGTTCCATCTTTTATTGAATCAATTGTAATAAAATAATCTCTGATAATAATTTTTTTTAAAATCAGATTTAAAGTTGTAGTTTTTCCTTTAACAAATATTGCCCAATCAGAAGGTAAAAATTTGTGAGATTTGGAATTCAAAAAATGGGGCTCGTCTTGAAGCATTGCTTGTTTTGCCAAATCACTGAGATTTTTTCTATCAAGAATTGAAAAATAATTTTCTTTAAGAATTAGATCTTGAGTTTGTTCAATTAATTTGCGGTTCTCATTTGTAATGTTTAAAAAAGTAATGTGAGATTTTTTAGGAAGCGATTCTTTTAAAAATTTGTATATTTTTATTGCAGATCTATTTTGAACAGCTGAATTATTGCAAAATAAAATAGTTGGAAATAGAAAAAGTAATATTAAATATCTTCGCATTTATCTTTTAACCACTCTGAAACCGATAAAATTAGTCCTTGTATTTGCTTTTGCTGCACTTCGGTAAAACGTAATCATCTTCTTTTTATCAAATGACCAGGCACCACCTCTTAATGAATGCATCTGAAAACCGTTATCAAAAATATCTGTATCACTTCCTTTGGGATTTATTTCCGGGGAAATTTGATAATAATCTTTATCATAAACATCAGAACACCATTCCATTATATTTCCACAAATTTCATAGATCCCAAGTTTAGAAGGTTTGTAAGTTTTTATTGGAACGACTGAATGCCATTTATTGTCATTATTCTCTTCCAAAAAATTTGCATCTTTTAAGGATATTGTTGCCCCGGTTGGATAAAGAATTTCTTTCCCGCCATTTCTTGCGACAAATTCCCATTCTGCTTCTGTGGGTAAATAACCTCCACTCCATTTGCAATATTCCTGAGCACCATACCAACTTACTTCAATTACCGGAAATGCATTATATGGTTCTTTTGGTACAAAAAGACCGTTTTTAAATTCAATCATACAATGTGGACTCAGTATATTAATCCATTCAACATTAAAAGTTTTCTGATTACCTTTTGAATTTAGAAATTTACAAAATTGTTCGTTTGTAACATTTGTTTCCGAAATATAAAAACTTGAAAGTGTAACTTTATGAACGGGTGCATTTTTAAAACCGGATTTAAGGAAATCACCCATTTCGAAAGAATCACCATTTATATGAACAAATTTGAGTTGAGGTTCGTTATTTTTTAACAATTCTTTTTTGGATATTTTTAGCCATTTATCTAATTTTAGAGCCGGATTTATTTTTAATGATTGGGATGCTGTTATGAAAATACCTTCAAATTCCTTATTCTTTTTATGATTTTTTATTTTTTGAATTATTTTTTTGAAGGTCAATTTAGATAATTTTTTAAAAGATTTATTTTTAGAATCAGAATGAGCGAGAATTTTAAGATAATGAAGGGCGTTATTATTTTCCGGTGAATAGAGTTGTTGTAACTCCAAATTTTTTTCAACAGCTTTAACGAGTTTGTCAAATTTCTCAGGGATTATTTTTGGGGCTTCCGGATTGTTTTTAGTTGTAATTTTCTTTTTAATTGGAGATTTTTTCTTTTTTATTGGTTTTGAAAATGAAGTTTTGAAAATATTTTTAATGATATTTATCATAGTTAAAATCAGGATAATGAATAAGAAAATCAGCAATTTTTCAATTATATTATAGTTATCACGATAAAATTCACTTTTTTTATTTTTACTATTAATATCGTTAAATATTTTTCTTTGATTAGGAAGTAATTGTGCGGAATTATCAACATTGATAGATTTCAAAGAATTTGTTTTGTTTAAAATATTGAATGATAAACTTGGAAATGTGGTCAAAGCAATATTCTCTAATTTTTTAAAATTTTGCACACCATTCAAATTCACTAATTTTGATTTAGATACGTCTAAGTCTGAAAGCTGTTTTAATCTAAAAATATTATTCAAATTAATTGCTCCACAATTAGATATATTTAATTTTGTGATGGAATGAACAGAATTAATTGAGTTTAAGCTGATTTGCGGATTCCCTGAAATATCTAACGCAGATAATAAAAATCTCTTTTTTAAAGGATATAATTTTTTTATATTTGAATCCGGATCAATTGATAAAGCTGAGATTGTATAAGGTAGATTCTCTATTTGGATGTGGTTTGCGTTTTTTTGAAGATTTATCATTACTCCAAATTTAGATATATTTTCTAAAGAATTTCTTAAGAAAATTATTCTTTGATTATTGATATTTAGAAATTCAAATTTAGCGTTTGTGATTAAATCATTACTATTTTTTAACTCTTTACCAACAAGGATTCCATTTTTATAGATTAAATTTTTATTAATGGAAATATTTAATTTTGGCTCATCTTTATAATTAAATTCATAAATAATATGCCCGTTTTCATCTTTTAACTGAACAAAATCTCCATATTCTAATTTAAGCTTTTCCGGGCTTTTCCCTTCAAATTTGAAATTAACAAAAGTTTGATAGTTGCCGGTTTTAAAAGGAATTAAATTGTTTTTATGAGAATGATTTTTAAAAATATTCATAAAATAAGGTTGGAGTAAAAAGAAAATTAAGAAAATCAAAAATAACATTAAATAAGCTTGTTTAAGATTATAATTATTTTTAGAATTTACAGAATCTGCTTTTTCTAAAAACGAGAATAGTTTGGAAAATGGATAGGGTAAAACTTGGCGTTTTAATTTTTTTAAATCAGCAATTACTTCTTCCATAGAATTGTATCTGTCTTCCGGATACATTTCTAAACATTTTTTTAGAATTATATTTTTGGGATTTTTAGAAGAATTTATTTTTTTGGGAAGAATATAATCGGGTGTTTCATTTGAATCTAACTTAAATGGATAAGAGTTATGGAAAAGTTCATAAAGGACTATTCCAAAAGAAAAGATGTCAGATTTTAAAGATGGCTTTTCGCCCCATTTAATTTCGGGCGGTAAATAAGCCTGCGTACCTCTAATTCCGTTTTGAGATTTTTCCAATTCTATATTTGTTGCAATTCCAAAATCGGTAAGTTTGACTTCTTTTTTATTATTGATTAAAATATTTTGGGGTTTAATATCTTGATGAATGACGAGATTGTCGTGAGCATATTTAATTCCTTTTGCCAAATCCAAAGCGATATTTAAACGATCATTATTTGATAAACCGGATTTAGAATTGATGAACTCTCGAAGGTTTTGGCCTTCAAAATATTCCATATCAAGCAGAATATAGTCATGATTAAAATCAATGTCGAATATTCTCACAATTGATGGATGGTTAAGATTTGCTAATATCCGGGCTTCGTGATTCAAATCATCGGCGAGCTCACTTAATTCTGATTGCTCACCGAGGATTTTAATCGCTTTATAAATTTTTAACTTGGTATCAAAACAATGATAAACTTCGGAAAATGTTCCACTTCCAATTTGATCGATAATTTTATAACGATCATTTACAATATCACCATTTTTAAAAGAATATTTACTCATAACCTAATTGCGAATATTCACAAAAATTAATCAACCATTTTTTTTATTTTATTGAAAATATAAAGTATTGGTAGCATGATTATTGTGAATTGTATTCAACAACAATAACTTTGCCATCGGTCGTGCAGGCAATTGTACCGCAATTAAAATGGTAATTTGCTCCGGAATAAGATTGAGACGGTATTTCGGTTCCGTAAACTTGATAATGAGAAAATCTTGATAAGCTATGAGGATGTCCATAAGGATTACCGGTTCCAAAACTAATTCCGGCAATTTTATTATTCTGATTTAATACCGCATTCAAAAATTCCGACGATGAAGATGTATGAGAACCATGATGTCCAACTTTTAAAACATCGGAAGAAAGAGGAAGGTTTGCTTCAATCATGTGTTGTTCTAAAGATCTTTCAGCATCTGCTGTTAATAAAAATTCCGCATCTCCATAGACAACATGCAAAACAAAACAAGAGTTATTATCATTTGAATCTACACCATTCGGTACTCCAACATTCAAAATTTCCACACTGGCATTTGAATTCAAATCAAGGAAATCTCCAACTTGTTTGTTTTCGTGACTTTGAACAGTAAAATAATGATCGTAAGACATATCATCAGCTTCTCTAATATCACGAACTCCACCATAATGGTCTGAATCACTATGCGATTCTATCAAGTAGGTAAAATGATTAATATCGCGAGATCTTACATAATTTAGCATTATCGGTACTCCATCGCCATCCCAAGAACCGTCATCTTCGCCACCCGGTTGTCCCCAAGGAGGTTCATGTGTTCCAAATCCACCGTCAAATACAACATTTTCACCTTCGGGAGTAATTATCAGATTTCCTTCTCCTTGAGCGATATCAACAAAATCTACTTCAAGGTGTGAATAATCTGTTTTAGTGGCAGTAAAATTTATGGTAGAATCTTGAATGGATGAATCATTTTCAACAACCAAAGTCATCGTAATATTTGATGTATTTGATTTTATCGGAATTGAAAATTTGATACTGTCTGTCATTGCGCCGGCAAGATATCCATCGTAATCTTTAGACAGATTGTCGGTAGATCTGTAGGAAAAATGTAAATTTACGGCCGACTTTGTTTGAACAGTTACAGTATTATTTTCAGTAGTTATTTTAGTTATTAAATGATTTGTTTGGCTTTGAACCGATATTGGTGTATTAGTTCCACAACCAAAAATAAGCAATAATAATGCAATGCTTAAGATTATAATTTTTTTCACTCTGTCTCCTTAGTTTTACTTTTATTAGTAAGCAAAATTTTATTTTTAATAATTTTTATTTCTTTTAGACTCAATCCGGTGATTTCGGCGATATCTTCAATATCGATTTGTTTGGTAAGCATTTTTTCTGCTATTTTAACGGTTTTATTTTTTTCACCTTCTTTTATACCATCTATTTTTCCACTGATATAATGAGATTCATACATACTTGCACCTTGATGAAGTTCCCATTGATATTTTTCATATTCCGCTCTTTCAGCTTCACTCATCTTCAGTACATCTAATTTTTCTTTGGCTTCTT
>Ga0256842_1000441_pt1 | contig 36606 bp, 33 predicted proteins | sample 4559240metaG_FD_185973 | JGI IMG/M metagenome (GOLD analysis project Ga0256842, IMG submission 185973) | Hydrothermal vent microbial communities from Guaymas Basin, Mexico - 4559-240 | ecosystem: Environmental > Aquatic > Marine > Hydrothermal vents | place: Mexico: Guaymas Basin | collected...
GGTCAAATCATGCAAAATATAGACAAAAAATCATGGGTGAAATTGCAAATGCATCTAGATCTAGTAAATTTAACTTGGATAGATATAAAAAACATGAAGAAAGTCTATTCATTGTTAAATTTAAATTTGAGAAAATTGGAGCATCAAAAATGCTTGGAATAAGCCCTAGAATTTTACAAAATGCTAGTAAAAATGGTCCTTATTATAATCTAGGCTCATTAAAAGGTGGCCATGGTGATTTCAAAAATGGTATGATTTATCCTATAAGAAAAAGAGGCGCAGCTGCAGAAGGTCGTTCAATTGGGCCATGGGGAGATATTATAGCCTCTGATAAAGGATTTCAATTAACTCTTGAAATAGGCTTTGGAAATATTGCAGGGATCATAGACTTAGGAATGAAACAAAGTATAGGCTTTGGTACCTATATGTGGTCAGATAATAATGGTGGTAATTATTGGAGATGGGCATCACCAGATCGAAATAATACAGGAATTTGCTGGAATTTTGGAAATAATAGAAATGATGCTTGTATGGATAGGCAAAGGTCCAACTTATATAACCCTTCAAAAGCATATATAAGAATACCTTTCAGAGTATGGGATTTTCTTCCAGGTAGTTTGCAAAGTCTTATTTCCACAATTAGATATGGTCTCCCACCTCTTGGCTGTAAGTTCAGTGAAGGTGTTAATGTAAGAGATTGGCATAAAGACCACTTCGGACCTAACGATAAAGGTGCTTGGCCTAGATGTCGTAATAGAGGTTCTTGTCACTGGCCAACTTATTGGGGTTGTTGTAAATCGATTCCTGCAATTGCTTGTTATGTGGAATGGATTGCTCATAAAAGGATTCCAAATCATGAAGTTGTTCACCATAAGAAAAATGCTCAACAATATTATTTTGGTGTAGCTCCTTATGTTAAATTTAATCCAGACGAGGATAGAAAAAAAGACTATAACCAACCTTCAACATGGATGTTAATGAACTTAGCACCGGGTAATTTTCTTACAGGTAATCCATGGAATTTTACTCAAAATAATGATATTCTAGGTACTAGTAAGGCTAGTAGTTCAAGTGATAGAGGTGGAAATTGGAGCCAACATAAGAAAAATGACGCAGTAAATAAAAATTTTAATGGGCAAACAGGTCTTTCTACTAACCCTGTGATGGATGACTCAAATACCAAATACAGTGAGTTTAAAATGTTTAATATTTTAGAACCTGGTATAAATGTTATGTCAAGAGCTAGAGTTTATTACCACAGACCAGGTAACTGGAATGAACAACCAAACTTTTTTAATCCATACTGGAGAGCTCAACTTGCCCCTATCGCACCTAAAATAGGTGCATTAGTTGGAAGAGTTTTAAATGTTGATAGTACAACTAATAATGCAGCTAATAGTAAAGGTGGTGGTGGAATATTTAGTGGATTTGGTAATATAAAAAGTATGCTTGGTGACTTATTTGTAAATGTATTATCTAGTGTAATCACTCATTAATAGAGGTTAGTATGAAAAATTATAATTTAAACAGAAAAAATTATAAAAAAGCAGCAGCATTAACTGAATTTGTAATAATGACAACAGTAATGATACCTTTATTATTATATGTAAGTTTCTTCTCTGAATTATTACAATTTAGAATGAAAATTAATGAAATGGGATATTTTGCAGCTTGGGAATTATCTGCTCATGGATTATCAAATTATTCTAATGGAACTACCAATGGTGGTGCTTATAATGATATTGATGGTGGTGCTATGGTTTTTAAAAATGCTACTGACAAAGTAAAAAGTAAAACCTATGAACTATATCATAATTTAGATTCTGCAGACCCTAGTAGAGCAATAGGATACATCATGATTACACCTGATCCAGATTCACTTGATGTAAAAATGGAAATGAAAAATAATATCATACCTAATGATACTCTAAATGGCACAGATTCAACAGCTGGAGGAGCACAGGGTAATGGTAGTGCAAATAGTGGAGGTCAAAATTTTGGTACAATTTTAACTAAGGTTAGTAATTTTATCAATAAAGGAATTAATTTCGTAGCAGGTAAAGCATTTGGATTTAACACAAAAGGAATAGGCTCTAAAGTAACTGCTTCTGGTGGTTTTGAAATAAGTAGCCATTTTAATTCAGATGCAGGTTCTAGAGATTCAGGTGGATTTTCAAATCATAAACTTTTACAAGATAGCATGCTTAGTGGATTAACAACATATACTGCAAAACCATTTACTGTTTGGGTGGATACATGGGCAGTTAAATCTGGTGCAGATGTTGATAATACAGGCACAGGTAAAAAGTGTATAAATACTTGGGGAAAATTTAATTGTGATGGAGGAATATCTCCATACGCAATGCAAGTTTCTAGAATGAGTTTAATAGGAACATGGTCAGGAGGAAGAGTTCTTAGAGTTGTCGTTAACGCTATAGGTAGTGGATTTTTAGATATTTTGGGGCAAATACCTCTTATTGGTAGCATGTTTGGAGCAGAGGAACATCCAGCAGAAGCAAGAATGGTTTCAAAGAATTATTATTATAAAACTGATAAAAATCAATATAAATATGGAAATCATGTTGTGAGTATTTCCAAAGGACAATATAGATTTCAAACTTCTCCTTTGGTATACATTTTTAGATCAGGAGCTACTCCTACTGAAAAAGGCATAGTTGAATACAAACAAACTCTAGATAAAAGAAGAAATTTTTATATGGGTAATAATAAGCCTAATTGTAAATTTAATGGCATAACAGAGCAATGTCAATAGGGGGAATAATGAAACTTAAATATTTAATAATTATTTCGTATATAGTTTTAGTTGCTGTATTTGGATTTTTTTATGAAAATAAAAATAGCGAATTGAAAGCATCTCCAATGAAAGTAAACTATACCAATATAGATAATTACTACGATGTTGATATGCCTAGATATCCTGGAGTAAATGAAACTCCAATTATTGGGGAACAATATATTAACAATGCTAGAGCCCAATCTTCTTATTTTATAACAAACGATAATCCATTAGAAATCACTGCTTATTATGAAAAATATTGGACAGAGCAAGGGCTAGAGCCATTTAAAAAAATTACCCCAAATAGTGGAAATTTATCAGTTTATGACTACAAAGATCGTGCCACTAAAACAATACTAATAAAAAAAGAGTCCAATAATAACTACAGAGTTGTTTTAACTGCTATAATTGATTCTAAAATGAAAAGAGAATTTAATGCATTTTCTGATATCCCTCAAAATAAAGGCTCTTATGGCTTTATAAGTTATGAATCAGAAGATGAAAATTATAGAGCATCTGATATTTCGTATTTTAATCATACTTCTTTTAATCAAAATGTTATTTTTTATAAAAAGGCTATGCTAGAAAATGGATGGAAATTTAATACCGAAAGATCTCTACCAAAAGTTAACATATCTAAAACATTAGTATTTTCTAAAGGTAAAAAGGTTGCTGAAATTAATATAACTAAAAATAACACCTCTGGCTCAATAATAAGATTATTAGTTAAAGATAGAAATGTTGGCTTAATCATGACAGGAGTTAAAAAATGAGATTTATAAAGAATTTTATTAATAAGTTCAAAAGAGAAGATGGTCAATCTGTTGTTGAATACTCATTAATATCATTTATGATATTGGGTGGTGGCGTAATATTCTTACCATCGGCAATAGATGATATTGTAACTGCTTATCATATTTATATTGGCAGTTATTATTATGTTATATCAATGCCTATTCTATAAATCAACTTGATTTTTCTGTCTATATTTAGATGGAGTTGTTCCTACCATTTTCTTAAAAAAATTATTGAATGTAGCCTTTGAGTTAAACCCACTTTCATAGGCAATTGCAAGAATTGTTTTATTTTTATAATCAGAGCTAATTAACATTTTTTTTGCAATTTCTATTCTATATTTGTTTAAAAAAGTATAGAATGTTTCTTTTTTATATGTATTTAATGCTTGCGATATGTATGCTGATGGTATATTTAATTCATTAGATAAAACAGTTAAGTTGAAATCATTATCTTTATATGCCTCGTTATCTTCTACAAAACCTATAATCTTTTCAAGATATACCTTCGCATCACTTTCAGATATTTTATTCATTTTATATTTTTCTTTATTTATATTTTCATCCTTATTTTTAACTATTTTCTCATCATTAAGTTTATTTATTGAACTTTCTGTGTTTTTATCCTCTAAGTTTTCTAAATCATTTATAGTTGGCTGTAAAGATGTTTTATTTTCTTTAGTCACCGCCTCAATAGTAGGACGAGTCACCGCCTCGTCCCTACTATTGAGGGATTTTAATAATAATAATAATAATGGAACTGTTAATAAGAGAGGAATTATAAATACTAATTGATATGATACGAAACCTATAATATTTGATACTTTGATATGAAATTTATAGATTAATAAAAAGTAAATATAATAACCTATTGATAATAAAGATAATAAAATATTAAAAATTAGAAATATTTTATTTTCAAAGGTTTTGATTTTATTTTTTTTGTATTCTCTCGTCATTAGAAATAACAACATAAACATAAATAAATATGCCAAAATTCTTGATACTATATTAGAAGAAGAATCTTTAGGAATATTTACAAAATCTATTTTTTCTTTACCTGATTTTATAAAAAATGGAAACCATGTTATTAAATAATATGTAAAAGGAATAAAATAAATTAAATCTAATTTTTTAAACTTAAAATTCTCCTTTTCACTATTAGATTTAAAGTATAAATAAGATACAGGCCAATAAATAAAAAATAAAATTGCTGAAATCATTATTATATGCGGATATTTGCTATACAAATTTGATAAATAAATTCCATTATCAAAAGAATTAAATGAAAGTATAAACAATGATATTATTAATAATTTTTTAGAGATATTTATTTTTTTTAAGTTAAATAAATAATAAAAGAACAGGAGTATACTAAACATAGATGATAAAAATGATAAATTTTTAAAAATTGTAATTATAGTTTTAATATTTCCCCCAACTCAATATCAAAATAATGATTTAGGTTGTTTTTTATCCTTTTCTGTAAGCTTAGACTGCTTTATTTTACCATTTTCTAACTCTAAGTATCTTCTTCTTTGTATAATATCATTATCTTTTAATTTTGATATATCATCAGAAGAATTAACAGCATAATTACTGTCAAGATTTTTTAAAAATGGAGACCAAACTTTATCCTTATTTTTATCATCAAGATAAGGAATATTATTTTTAAGCATATTAATTTTTGAGTCTAGTTCATCTGCCGAATGCACAATAAATGCTTCCATACTCATTGCTGTTTTAGGAGAACCAAATTCAAGACGCCCTTGATGAGCAAGTATTATATGCCCTAGATGCATTTTCACCTTATATGGAAATCCTTCTATTAAATTAGCCATATCATTCATTAACTGATAACCAATAACAACATGCCCAATTAACTGCCCCTCTGTTGTATATTTGAACCCCTTTTCATAATCTAACTCATAAATTTTACCTATATCATGAAGCAATGCTCCTGCGATCACTAAATCTCTATTTATTGGTATATCTAACTCATCTCTATAATGAGTAACCATTTTATTACATAATGAAGTTACGCTTAATGAATGCTCTAATAAACCTGATAGAAAAGCATGATGTAATTTTACCCCAGCAGGAGACATTTTATAACTTTCTAATATATAAGCATTACTAAAGAGCTTATTTAACAACTTTTTAATATATTTACCCTCTAAGGAGTTTATAAAATCAAAAAGTGTTTCAACCATTTCATCTAGGTCAAATTCAGAAGATTGAACAAACTGCCTTAAATCAATATCTGTACCATCAATTTTTTCAGTATGCTTAACAACTATTTGTAAATTATCCCTATAGCTATTCACGATACCTGTAACTTTTATAAAATCACCTTGGTCAAAATTATTATATTTTTCAACATTATCCCACATTCTACCTTCAATTACCCCAGTTTTATCAGATAATTTAAGAGTCATGTATTGTTTATTATTTTTAGCCATTGGAGTAGCTTTTTCGACAACTAAAAAAATTTGGTCTGCTAATAAATCATTTTCCTTAAGCTCGTTTATCCAAAGTTTTTTCATACTTTTACTCCTCCTACTAATTGTTTATAGCAATATTGTCTAAAACGGCATTTATAAACTTCACATCTTCTGTGCTTCCATATTTTTTTATAATATGAATAGCTTCTGTAATTGCAAGCGGTGTATCTATTTGTTCTATTTTTATTTCATAAACTGCCAATCTTAAAACAGATAATACAACTTTCCCTAAACTTTTAACGGAAAAATCAATACTATCATCAATTAAATTATCAATTTCACTTAAATTTCTTAAAATTCCATTTAATAATTCTAATAAATATTTATCTTTTGATAAAGACTTATATATTTCATTTTCATAATTTTTTAAATAATTAGGAATATCTTTTTCTTCATTAAAATCAAGAGAAAATAAAATCTGTATCGTTCTTTCTCGGCTATCTCTTCTTGTTATACCATATTTCTTTTTCTTAGGCATTTTTCCTCTATATTTGTTTAAATAAATCTATCATTTCTATTACTGTCATTGCAGCTTCACTTCCTTTATTTCCTGCTTTACTTCCCGCTCTTTCTATTGCTTGGTCTATGTTATCAGTGGTAAGTACTCCAAAACCTAATGGAGTTGTGTAAGTAATTGATAATGTTGCAAGCCCCTTAGAAACTTCTGCAGAAACATAATCAAAATGAGGAGTTGCACCTCTAATTACTGCTCCTAATGCAATAACACCAATATATTTACCAGATTCTAACACTTTTTTTACCATAACAGGCATTTCAAATGCTCCAGGAACTTTATAATGCTCAATTTGAGTTTCATCAAAATTATGCCTTTTTAAAGCATCAACAGCTCCTTCAACTAGCCTTTCTACCACAAAACTATTAAATCTTGCGGAAACAATTGCCATTTTACCTTCGTTTTTTTGTAATTTTCCTTCATAAGTTTTTATCATATTATCCTCTAATTATAATTTAAAATTTGGAAATTTTTTAAAATGAAATAAATACTTTGCTATAAAATCATACTCTATATTTACAATATCGCCTTTTTTTAATGTTGAAATATTCGTTTCTTTAAAAGAATGTGGAATTATAACAAGCGTAAAAATATTTCTATCTGAATTTGTAATTGTTAAACTAACACCATTAACGGAAATTGAACCAGTAGGCACTAAATAAGGTGCTGATTCTACAGAAACATTTATCTTAATTTCCCAAGCTTGGTCTTTTTTTACTATATTTTGAATTTTTCCAGTTTCGTCAACATGCCCCTGAACAATATGCCCGTCAAGAGGGCTATTAAGAGTTAAGGCCTTTTCTAAATTAACCAATTGCCCCGTTTTATAGTTTGCAAAAGCAGTTTTTTTAAGAGTTTCGAAAGATAAATCAAAGCTATATATATTAGATTTAATTGAAGTAACGGTTAAACACACTCCATCTATGGCAATACTATCACCAATTAAGACATTATTTAATGAATCTGATTTTATATATAACTGATAAGATGTTGCTAATTTTCTTATATTTTGTACTATTCCTTGATTTCTTATTATGCCAGTAAACATAAACTCCTTTCTAATACTCATATAATTTATAGTTTTTAGTAAAAAAAAGCAATGATTTTTTACAACTTCAACTTTGCAAAGCAAATTTTCCGTTGATTTTTAAGCTAAAATCTTAAAAATGATATAATCGATAAAAAAACATTAGTTTAATAAGCTCTAAGAATTTGCAGAATATATAAAATTATGATAAAATATCAAATTGATTTTTATTGAGGAATCTATGTATAAAATTTTATTTATTTTTATTATAATCTTTTTTATCTCTTGCGGTAAAAACACCATAGAAGAAAGCCATGTTTGCTTAACTAAAAGTGATTGTTTACAAAATTATGAATGTAAATTTGATACTAGCAATGGTAAGGATTATGGTAAATGTATCAAACTGGATAGCTGTACAACAGATGATGACTGTTATGGTAATTTAATTTGTAATAAAGATAAAAAATGTAGTTCTATTAGTTTTAAAATTAAATCAAGCGAATTAGATTCTGCAAATAGAGGTATTGAATATTCTTCTCAAATCATATTTGAAGGCTTAAAAGATAATAACTTTTATTTTGAAGCAATAGATAAATTACCTTTAGGATTAAGTTTATCTGATAGTGGCTTAATTACAGGAACCCCAACAAAATTAGGTGAATATAAATTTAATGTTAGACTATATGGCCATGCTAAAGGGGAAACTATTTATTTTAATACAAACTATATAGAAAAACTTTTAACAATGAAGGTTCTAGGTGAAGTTTGTGACCCGAATCCATGTCAAGGGCTTAATAAAACTAAATGTTCTGAAGATACAACAACTGATTTAGGATATAAATGTGATTGTGATGATAATTTTATTTTAGATGGAAGTAACTGTGTTGCAGATATTTGTAATAATCCTAGTAATCCTTGTACGGAAACTAATAAAACCATTTGCAATCCTAATGAAGACAATAGCGACTATACTTGTTTATGTGATGAAGGTTTTTATAGCAATGAAGCAGGTAACTGCATTGTTGATTATTGCAATACTGAAACAAATCCCTGTACTGAAGAAAATAGAACCAAATGTGTTAACGATGAAGAAGAAACAATTGGTTATAAATGTGAATGCGATGACGGCTTGATTGAATATGAAGGAGTTTGTATTGAAGATATTTGTGCAAATAATCCATGCACAGATAGTGTAAAAAATATATGTGTAATAGATTTAAATGAAGAAAACAACTATAAGTGCAAATGTAAAGCAAATTTTTATGAAGCTGAAAATGGAAGTTGCTATTATGACTCATGTGATGTTTTAAAGCCATGTAATACTCAGGCTCATATAGATTCATACAAAACTAGATGTATTAATGAGGAAAATTCTTATACTTGTGAATGCGATGACAGATATGATGTCGATGAAGCAGGTAACTGTTATTTTAATCCTTGTAAAATTAATCATTGCAGAGATCCGTATAAATCAGTTTGTGTTGCAACTGGAGCAGGTGAACAAGACTATGAATGTCAATGTGATCAAGGTTATGCTCTTACTCCTAATAATAAATGCTATTTAATTGGTGATTTATGTGAAACAGCAATAGATACTCAAGCTAGTACCAACTACACCGGTGACACAACTTTTATGCACGCTGATTATGTTGCTACTTGTGGTTCTTACGCTCAATCAAATGATAGTGTTTATAAGTTTACACTTACTGAAGCTAAGTTAATTACAGCAACTCTAATAACATCAGAAGATGCTCCATATCATCCAGTTATTCATATTAAGGATAGTTGTGAAAATGATTCTAATCAAATGGCTTGCTCTGATAGAGATGGAGAAAATATTAATACAGCTAAAATCGATAAAAAATATCTAGAAGCAGGTACATATTACATATTTGTTGATGGTTATGCAGTTACTAATATGGGAGCTTATACTTTAAATTATGAGTATAGTGACCCTTGTTTTCAAGATTCTGATTGCTCAAACGATAATACTACATTTTGTGACTTAGACAGTCATATTTGTAAGGAAAATAAATGTATTAATAATCCTTTAGCTTGTGACAATGGAACTTGCAATAGGCTTGATGCAACTTGTAAGTGTGATGAAGGTTATATAAATAGTGATGATTTTACTTGTGTTACGGATCCTTGTTATAATACCCTATGTACAGAGAATTCGACTTGTGTTGTTAGTGATGATTTAAATTCTTACGAATGTAAGTGTAATGAGAATTTCTTGAAAACTAATAATGGTTTATGCTTGCAAAATCCATGTATGCCAACAAATACTTGCACAGAAACACATAAAAAGAAATGTACTTATAATCTTTTAGATGATAGCATAGAAACAGTTTGTTCATGTGATGATAATTATATAGAAGAGAACGGTACATGTGTTGCAACAATAGCAGATTCATGCCCTGGAGTAACTCTTCCTGCAAATACTACCCTAACAGGGGACACAACAACATTACACAATAACTATACTTCAAAAACAAACAGTGCAAAAGGCCCTGAGGCTGTTTATAACTTTAGGCTAGATAAATTATCTCATGTTACTATTACTATGGGTTTTACAAGTACAACTACTTGGGATCAGTATTTGCATCTAAGAAAAAATTCTTGTACAGACAGCACAGCACAGGTTGCATATTCTGACCACTATTCAGATCCAGAGGTAATTGAGGAAGATTTAGAAGCAGGTACCTATTATGTTTTTGCAGATGGTTATAGTGAAACTAAAAAAGGCCCATTTACTATTTTATTAAATATAGAACCACTATGTTCTACTAATAGTGATTGTATTGGAGAGCATCAATTATGTAATACTACTTCAAACAGATGTGAATGTGAAATAGGTTTTGGCTTTAGTAACGATATGACCTGTTATGAAACTTGTATGCAAATCGGTGAAGAATACTTTTGCTCTGACCCATTATATGAATGTAATACCGATGAAGGCTTATGCTATAAAAGAACAGAATGTGAACCTACATGCACAGAAAATTCACATTGTAATCTAGATAATTTAGAATGTGACTGTAATGAAGGATTTATTAAGAACGAAACAGGAGAATGTGTAACTGATTTATGTTTGGCTAATTCCGTTGACTGTAATGGTGAAAATGTTTTTTGTAATGGTGTAATAGGTGAATGTACTTGCCATGAAGGTTATGAAAATTATATTGCTGGAGTAGGCTGTACTGAAGATACTAATCCTTGTACTCCTCTTGCTTCTCAATGCACAGAAACTAATAAAACAAAATGTATTCCAACGGGAACCGGCGATAATGACTATATTTGTGAATGTAATGATGGATTTATTGAAAATAATGATGCAACTTGTATTGATAATGCTTGTGAACCTAATCCGTGTGGAACAAACTCAGTTTGTAATCTAGATTCTAGTTTTCATTCTGTTTGTTCATGTAAGGCTGGTTTTGAATATAATGTAAATAATATTTGTCAAGAGATTAAGGGGAACACTTGTAGTTCTCCTAAATTAATTGATTTAGCAGACTTTAGTGATTCAATTACAGATTCTCTAACAAATTCACAAACTTTAAGTTGTCAAATAACTGAAAACAAAGATAAAATTTATCAGTTTACGGTAGATTCCGATACTATTCTGTCTGTTGACCTAACAACAAATGATTTTAACTATGTTTTAGCTATATCAAAGGGTTGTGAAAGTGATTTTATTGAATTATCGTGTGCAAACAGTATTTCAAATCTAAATTTAACAGCAGGAACATACTACTTACATGTTAAATCAGATAATATTGGTAACTTTGATATTAATTTTACTGTAAATGAATCTCTATATTTAGTAAAAAACACTCTTTTGGATGCTGTTTTAAATAAAAACTACAATGAAGTGATTCATGTTGGTGGTGGAGTTTCTCCATATAATATTGAATTGAAAGCAGGTGAAAATCTTCCTATTGGTTTGAATTTATCACAAAATTATATATCAGGAATACCATCAGAAATAACTTCTGATGACAATAGTTTTATAATTACTGTAACTGATGCAAATAATACTTCAAAAGATTTTACAGTTAATTTATCTGTTGTTGATGATTCTACACCTCTAAAACCTAAAAAAGGAGATTTATTAATAAATGAAGTTTACTATAAAGTAAATAATGATGTTAATAATGATGGAACACTTGACATTGATGATGATGAATTTATAGAAATCGTTAATATTTCATATAAAAACTTAAACCTTGACGGATTATCTATATGGGATAGCCTTAATTACTCATACAGACATAATTTTACCGAAATTTTAAATTCAGGAAATGCAATTGTTATATTTGGTGGCGGTGACTTATCAAATATGTCAGAAAATAATGTTACTTTTGTTATAGCAACTTCAGGTACATTATCATTAAAGAACTCAAGTGATAAAGTGAGAATTATTGATGAGAATAATAATGAATTAGAATCAATAACTTATACATCAAATGGAGTAAATGGCTCAATAAACAGAAATCCTGATTTAACAGAGTCTTCATTTGCACCTCATACAGAAGTTAGTGAAAACGATGCTCTTTATTCGCCTGGTAAAAAAGCTAATGGTGATTCTTTTTAATAAATTAAATATACAAATTGGTAAATAAAAAAACAATTAGTATTTTAATTATCAATTTTTTAAACTTGACAATATTTTACAAAAACTATAAATTGTATATCTGATTATTATCCGTCTTGAATAGGAGAAAAAATGGATTATTTTAAGAGAAGCAGAATAAAAGCTTTACTTACAGAAGGAAAAGAAAAAAATGATGTAATGATTTTGGGCTGGGTTAGAACTAAAAGAGTTAGTAAAAATGTGGCATTTTTAGAAATAAATGACGGAAGTGGTTTAAAAAATATACAGGTTGTAATTGAGGCTACTGATATCGAAAAATTTAATTTATCATCAATAAATACAGGTGCTTCTGTGAAAATTATGGGAAACCTTGTAAAATCACTTGGAAAAGGACAATCTGTTGAAATGCAACCAACAACTATTGAATTACTTGGCTCTGCTCCAGAAGATTATCCTTTACAAAAAAAGCGTCATTCAAACGAATTTTTAAGAGAAATAGCTCATTTAAGGCCAAGAACTAACCTTTTTGGTGTAATTAACAGATTCCGTTCTAAAATGGCTTATGCTGTTCATAGTTTTTTTCAGGGACAAGGTTTTTATTATGCACATACTCCTATTATTACAGCAAATGACGCAGAAGGAGCTGGTGAAACCTTTCAAGTTACTACATTAAATTTGCAAAAATTATTAAATGCAGACCCTAAAAAAGGTAATGGAATTATTGATTATTCTCAAGATTTTTTTGCTTCTCCTACAAATTTATCGGTTAGTGGTCAATTAGAAGCAGAAATATTAGCAACTGCATTAGGTGATGTTTATACATTTGGTCCTACTTTTAGAGCTGAGAAATCAAATACAACTAGGCATTTATCTGAATTTTGGATGATAGAACCTGAAATGGCATTTGCAGATTTACAAACAGATGCTAAAATGGCTGAAATGTTTTTAAAATATTTAGCTCAATATGCACTTGATAATTGTCAAGAAGAAATGGAGCTATTTAATAAATTTGTTGATAAAACTCATACTAGAATTTTAACTCTTGAAAATATTGTTAAATCTGATTTTGAAACAGTTACCTATACAGATGCAGTTAAAATCCTAGAAAATGCAAAAAAGAAGTTTGAATTTCCTGTAAAATGGGGTATTGATTTACAATCAGAACATGAAAGATATTTAACAGAAAATCACTTTAAAAAACCTGTTGCCGTTATTGACTATCCAAAAGATATTAAAGCTTTCTATATGCGTCTTAACGATGATGAAAAAACAGTTGCCGCAATGGATGTTTTAGTTCCACAAGTTGGTGAAATTATAGGTGGAAGTCAGAGAGAAGACAGATACGATTATCTTGAAAGGGCAATGATTAAAAATAATATCCCAATGGATAACGAACATGGTTTAGGTTGGTATCTTGAACTTAGAAAGCACGGCTCTGTTCCTCATGCAGGTTTTGGATTAGGATTTGCAAGATTATTAATGTACTTTTCAGGTGTTAGTAATGTTAGAGATATTATCCCATTCCCAAGAACACCAAAAAACGCTAGATTTTAGTTATTTATTCTCTTAAACTCCCTATATGTTTTTATGAATTTAACATATTCAATAAATAAACCTTATTTTTTTTTAATGGTAATAAATCGGAGAAAATAATTAAACCTAAGTAATTGAATAAATTATACTACATTTAACTTTTATGGAGATTAATTGTGAATAGATTTGATAAAAATGCTAAAAATTGGGAAAATGACCCAAGAAAATTAAAACAAACAGAAATTATAATAAATAATATAAAAAAATACTTAAACTCAACTGATATAGCTATGGATTATGGAACGGGAACAGGATTAATTGCCTACTCAATTAAAGATTTAGTAAAAAAAGTTATTGCAATTGATAATTCTGAAGGAATGCTTAAAGTTTTGAATGAAAAGATAGCTAAAAATAATGTTAGAAATATAAAAGTATTAAATAAAAATTTAGTAACAGATTCTTTTAAAGAAAAAAAAGGGAAATTTGATGTAATAATTATAACTATGACTTTACATCATATAAAAGATATTAGAGATATTTTTGATAAATTTTATTCTCTCCTAAAAGAATCCGGATATCTAATAATAGCAGATTTATTTACTGAAAATGGCTCTTTTCATAAAGATAACACGAATGTAGCACATTTTGGCTTCAGTAAAGATTTTTTATTACAAGAATTTAAAAATACTAATTTTAAACTAATAGAATTTAAGAATTTATTTAATTTTGATAAAAATGCTAAAAATTATGATATGTTTTTGAGTGTTGTTAGAAAGTAAATAAAAATAAATGTTTATTCCCAATCTAATAGTCTTTGTTCTCCTTCAAGACTTCGTACAGTTTTAGCATCATAAGTAATTTCAAGAACGCCTTTATAATTTCCTTTATTATCACGCACAGCAAAGTATTGAATATAAACAAATTTATCTTTAAAATTTATCCAAAAATTTGCTTCATTCTTTTCTCCTTTTTTAAAAGCATCAATAATTTTTTCTACAATGTGAACGGATTTAGGTGGATGACAATATTTAACTTGCCTTCCTATTATTCCTGCACTTCTAGGAAAAACACGGTCTTCTCCTTTGTTGTAATATCTCACTTCATCATTTTCATCAACATAAGTAACATCAAAAGGCATATATTTAAATATTAAATTAATTTGTTCTGGAGTAATAGAACCAATCTCTAAGTTTATTCCACCAATAGGAGAATTTCCCTTAGCTTTTTTAATATAAGGAATTGCTTTTATTTCTTCTTTTTTTCTCTCTTTATCTTCATCACTAAATTTACTTGGATGTTTCCAGTTTGGATTCCATTGTATAGGACTATCTATTAAACAATACCCAACCTCTTCTTCACCTTTACGAATTTCTATCCACTCTTCATTAGAAATTAACTCTAAGCTTGTTTTCCAAAGAATTTTTTCTTCTTTAAAAATCATATCTTCTATCTCAAGAAACAACTTCTCCTGATTGTCAAAAAATTCTTTATAATTTTTATCATTCAATAAATTCCTGTTAAATTTTATTAATTTACGAACATTATCATGCATTGACCACATAACAGTAGAAGGTTTATCAAAACCCTTTGTTTCCAAATAAGGAAATAGTTGATTTTCTTTTCTTACATAATGAATATTTATTTGCCATAATTTATTATAAGCATCAATCCAATATTTATGATTAACATTTTCCAAATCAATATTTTCCTGAGCTTTTCTTAATTCTGTTAATAACTCTTTTATTGCAATATTTTCTTTTATAAAACTATCTAAGGGATGACCTTCTTCTAAACCTTTAATTTTAGACTTTTCTAATGATTTTTTAAATAACATCAGCAAATCAGTTACTTTTTGCTCAAAAACATCATCAGAAACACCTAACTCATCTAATTTTTGTTCTGCAAGAGCAAATTCTCCAGCTGTAATATTTCCTTTTAATTCAATTTTAAATCTTTTTTTCAATTCGTCAAGAGTAGCCTTTTCATTAAAAAAATCTGTAATAATACTTAAAATAGATGCTAATCTTTCAGGAGAAGAGTTTAAATATGATCCCATCTCTCCCTTTGCTTCCCAATTTTTAGGAGGGGTTTCTATTAACCAACCAATTTCATCTTCTCCTTTACGAATTTTTTTGAAATCTTCATTTGTTAAAAGCCTCGTTGCAGTAGGATATAACACCTTTTCTTCTTTAACAATCATTTCTTTGGCTTCCTTGATTAAAACTGGCAATATTGTTTTAGCAGTTTTTTCATCTTTTTGATTTACTGATGACAAAAATCTTTTTGCTAAACTACGAATTTCATCATGTAAACTCCACATTATGGAACTTGGGTGATTAAACCCACGTTTTTCAAGAAAAGGAAACAGTTGGTTTTCTTTTCGCAAATAATGAATATCTAAATCGGAAAATAGCTTAGCAATAAGCACCCAATCGGAATATAAATTCTTAAAACTATTTTCTGCATTCAGCAATTTTAAAGCTCTGTCGCAAAAGGCTTTTATATGCTTGTTTTCTTCCATAAAAGTATGAACAGGATGTCCTTCACCGAACTCCGATAGATCTTTTGATGGAATTTTTTCTTTTATAATTTCATATATCCTCTTTTCAATTTCCAAATGTTGTTTAGCATCAGCAAACACTTTTTCATCTTCTAGTTGTTGAGCAACCTCTGTAACTTCTTCGGTTGATATTTCAGGAATATAATCCATAAATACCTTAATTAATTTATCGGCTTGTTCCATTTCGTTTTTTGCCAATAAAGTCATAATCTGTTTTAATAATTCTTTTTTATCTTTCATTTTATCTCCTTTTTTATTTATTGTGAAGCTTTTTCATTTTATTAAAGAACTCATTTGCAATATATTGAATATTACTTTGAATATCTCTGTTGTTGTTTTTTGATAAATACTCACTAAAATCTGTAACTTTTCCCCTTAATTCATTTAAAGTATCTGTCATTATTACCTCCCATAAAACCGATACACCAATAATGAAAATCATTTTCATTATCAATATAATAACCTTATTTACCTTTTTGTCAAGTTTTTTATTTTTTTATTCGTAATTACTTTCAGATAGTTAAGTAACTAAAACACATTCTCTTGCCCTAACCTATAGATAGCCAAATCGTATTTTAAAGGGTCATTTTCATCAAATTCTTTAAGAGAATTTGTTAATTCTATTGCTGCAGTTAAATCAGCTTGTTTTCTTTTTAAAAGCCCTAATTTAAGGCCTATAGAATGTAAATGAGTATCAAGAGGAATTATTAAATCTTTTTTATTAACTTTACTCCATAACCCTAAATCTATATTATCATTCCTTACCATCCATCTTAAAAATAAATTCCATCGTTTATAAGCGGAACCACCTTTTAATTTTACTTTATTTGAGCCAATTAAAAAATTATATCCCCGACTTCTATAAGGATTTACTTTATAAATCTCCGTTATAATATTTGTAATTCCATCAATAACATTATTTTCTTTTTTATAAGCACTATAAAAAATATCTTCTAAAGTATTTTGTTGTTTTAATCTATTTAACGAAATAAATATATTTTCAACATCTTCTTTTTTTTGTAATCTATAATAAATACCCTCAAATTTTTTTTCTAATTCAGTTTCATTTTGATTAAGTAAAGAAAAGTCTAAAGTTTTTAAGAATTTTACTATTAATGATGCTCTTCCATAAGCAAACATAGAGCAAATTAAAGCAGAATATTCATCTTTATTTTCATAAACAACTAGTAAAGGGTCTGGTTTTTGCTCTGTTATCTCTCCAACGATATCACGATTTTGAGCTTCTTTATTTAAAAACAATACTATTTCTTTTTTATTCATAAACTCCTTTTGTTTCTATAAATAAAAAATATAACATATTAAATTCATAAATTCTATTTTAAAAAACCATACTACTCTTATTTGTAGGTCAGCTATAATTTGTAATTTCACAAAAACTACATATTATGAATTACATTCTCCACTTGCACATTTAAATAAAAGAAGTTATACTCTTATTAGGAGACTTAGATGAAATAATATTAAAAACCCTTATAGCAGTATTAGAAAATAATATGCTTGCAAGCGAGGTAAAGATATTATAGAATATCACAAATATCATAAATTTAAAAAAGTATTTTTTTTTAAATTACGAATCTCAAGTAGGCAAAAATACATTTGCAAAATATTCAATAAACCGTTATTATAAAAAACTTTTTAGGAGGAAGTATGAAATTTACATTTTTTTTATCTTTATTAATGCTCTCCATTTTTATTCTATCTTGTAATAATGATAATTCTACATCTAATATTGACAATTGTAAAAATAATCCATGTGCAAAATCTCAAATTCCCCATAAAACTGTTTGTGAACCTACAACAGATAGCTTTACCTGTATTTGTGAAGATGGATATCAATTAGATGGTGATACTTGTAAAGAAAAGACTATAGATTTGTGTAAAGATAAACAATGTGAAGAACATTCTAGTTGTAAAGTAATAAATAATTTAGCTCAATGTGTTTGTAATGAAGGTTATACAAGAGGAGAAAATAATTGTGAAGAAATAAAAGAAAATAATTTTCATAAAGTATGGTCTGATAATACTTATACTGAAAACAGTGGAATTTCATTAACTATGGACAAAGAACAAAATATCATAGTGGCAGGATATACTTCCAGCAAGCTCGTTTTTGATGAAGAAAAACAAAAATATATACCCACAGAAGCAGATACAACAGTTAGAAAATACTCATTAAATGGTGATTTAATATGGGAAAAGGTATGGCATGACGAAATTTATGATAATCCTGTTGGTATCGTTACTGATAAAAATAACAATATTTTTATTGCAGGAGAAAAAGGCAGTGAAGATTTCAAAGTTTTTTTAATAAAAATATCTCCTGAAGGTAATAAAGTCTGGACTAAAGAATGGAGTTGTGAAAATGGATTACTTGTTTGGGATTTAGATATTGATAATGAAGACAATATGTATATTACAGGAAGAGTTTATAGTCATTTTAACAATACTTCGTCAAAGGGTGGCATTAGTGATAGCTTTTTAATCAAAGTAAAAGACAATGGAAGTAGTGCCAAAGAATTATGGCTAAAACAATGGGGAACTGATAAAATGGACGAAGGAAAAGCTATTTTCATAAAAAATGATAATATTTTTGTTTTAACAGAAAACAATGGAGATTCTGATATCCCCGATGACCAAGGAAGTATTAAGTGGGACTTTAATATTACCCAATTTGATAAAACAGGTAATATTTTAAGTGAACATAACTGGATGAAAGGACTTATAGATACTTATGTAGTTGATTTTTTAATTGATGAAAACGATAATTATTATATTGTTGGAGATAGCCCTAAAAATTTTGATGGGCATATAAATAATGGTGATAATGATATTTTTATAGTAAAACTAAATAATAATTTCAGCAAAGTTTGGAGTAAATTAATAGGTAGTGAATACTATGATACAATTAACTCTATTACGATGGATAATGACAATAATATATTATTAGGCGGACACAGTTACGGCTCTATGGGCGGATACTCAAACGAAGGACAAGGAGTTGAAAGTGATAGCCTGTTAATTAAAATAACTAATAACGAAATTACTAAATATAAAATGTTTTCTTCTGTAAACAGATTAGCAGGTGATTCTATTATGAAAATTATTACAAATAATAATAATTTAATTTTTACAGGTGTAGAAAATGCTGATTATATAGGTGATACACAAAATTTAAAATCTAGTGGTTACTTAATTAAACTTACTGATTTTTAACTATTCTTTTATCCAAACAGGGAATTTTTTACCTTTTATTTTCGTATTCTTTATTTTTGTAAAATTTTCAGTTACTATGTTTTTATTAACAGCAATATAAGATTGCTTTTCATATATATCAATTTTACCAATATATTTACCCCCAATTCCAGTTTCTTTGGTTAAAGCACCCAATATATCCCCTCTTCTTATCTTGTTCTTTTTACCACCTTCTACTACAATAGTTGTATTTTGGGCTATAAGTTTATAGTTTTCTGTTTTTACAAGAGAGCTTGTGTCATTAAATATTCTATTATCATTTTTATAATTTTCTGCTTTATAACTTTCTCTACTTGTATAAAGAGTAAAAGCTATTCCAGTTTCTCCAGCTCTACCTGTTCTACCTATTCTATGAGTATAGGTTGCTTCATCATGAGGTAACTCATAATTTATAACCATGGCTAAACCTTTAATATCTATACCCCTTGCAGCAACATCAGTTGCAACCATAATAGCACAAGATTTATTAATAAATTGTATCATTACATCTCTTCTTTGGTATTGTTCTAAGTCTCCATGTAAAGCCAAAGCATCATGTCCTTGTCTTTTTAAAAATTTTGCTATATTTTGCGCCTCTATTTTAGTATTTGTAAAAATAATCACATTTTCGGGTCTATAAGTATCAAAAATTCTTGAAATTGTTGATAGTTTTTTAGTTTGTGGTTTTTCAAAAAAATATTCTATTATTTTATTTGGTTTTTCAGTTGAAATTGTTTGAATATTTATCGCATCTTTTTGTATAGAAGAACCTAAACTTATAATCTCAGGTGGATAAGTTGCAGAAAAGAACAAAGTTTGCCTTTTTTGGGGAGCATATCTTATAACTTTTGTAATTTCTTCAATAAATCCCATATCAAGCATTCTATGGGCTTCATCAATAACCAAAGTGTTTAAAAATTCCAGATTAAATGAATTTTTATTGAGATGCTTTAATATTCTTCCGGGAGTACCAACAACAACATGAGCCCCATGTTTTAAGGATTCTACTTGTGGTTTAAATGCTACACCTCCACATAATGTTAATATTTTAATATTACTAGTAAATCTTGCTAATTTTCTTAATTCTATTGTAACTTGGTCTGCAAGTTCACGGGTAGGACAAAGAATTAATGCCTGTGTTTTAGGGTTTTTAATATCTAATTTATTTACCACTCCTATCCCAAAAGCTACTGTTTTTCCGCTTCCTGTTTTAGCCTGTGCAATTACATCTTTATTTTCTAATATAAAAGGCAATGCTTTTGCTTGTATATCTGTCATATTGTTAAATCCAAGTTCATTCAAATTTTTTATCATTGCTTCCGGGATTTTTAATTTTGAAAATTTCTTCATTTTACTCCGTCCTTAGTGGGAAGACAAGCTTCGCTTGGCTAAACCACTGCTTGTAATAAACTTATTTTAAGGTTATGAAAAGCTCTAACCTAAAAAACCAGTTAAGGGTGATGAGGCATTTGCATATTTACTACTAATAGCTATTCCTGATAAATAGGCCATTCTTCCCGCTCTAACAGCTAATTTAAAAGCTTCGCCCATAATAATAGGATTTTCTGCTGTTGCAATTGCAGTATTTACCAGTACGGCATCAGCTCCCATTTCCATAGCTTCAATAGCATGACTTGGCTTACCAATCCCAGCATCTACGATTATAGGTAATTTGGCTTCTTCTATTAATATTCTTATCATTTCTTTAGTCATTAATCCTTTATTAGTTCCTATTGGAGCCCCTAACGGCATTATTGCAGCTGCACCAGCATCTTCAAGTCTTCTCATATCAATTAAATCGGGAGCAACATAAGGTAAAACAATAAAACCTTCACTTGCTAATATTTTAGTAGCTTTAATTGTTTCAAAATTATCGGGCAATAAATATTTTTGGTCGTTTATTACTTCAATTTTAATAAAGCTACCCATTCCTGCGGCTTTTGCAAGCCTAGCTATTCTTACAGCTTCTTCTGCATTCCTTGCCCCTGATGTATTAGGTAAAAGAGTTACCTTTTTTCTATCAATATAATTTAAAATATTTTCTTCATTACCGTTTAGATCCACTCTTCTTAATGCAACAGTAATTATTTGCGTTTCACTAGCATTTATAACATCAGGAATAATCTGTTTTGATGAAAATTTACCTGTTCCAGTTAGTAATCTACTACTAAATTCATGTCCTTTTAATACTAATTTATCATTTTTATTCATAATTACACCTCGTATTTGTCTTGTAATAATCTTATTACCATATTTGCTTGATGATTTGCTGTTATTGCTACTCTTGATGCTAGTAATCCATTTTTATCATTAGCTTCATGCTTAAAATCACCACTGATATATAAATATTTGCCCAATTTTTTAGTTTGTATTATATTAGCAGAAAAATCTCCAGCCATACCAACACCAGAAACTATATATTTTTTATTTCTTATAGCATAATCAACAATTTCTTCTTTATTTTTAGCTTTATCAAATGCTTCAACAATTACATCACAATCTTTAAATATATCAAAATTATTTTTATCTAAATAATGATTATATTTTTCTATATTTATATATGGATTAATGTTTTTTAATTGTTCTTCTAGCGCATCAACTTTAGACATTCCAATATGTTTGTAAAAATAATATTGTCTATTTAAGTTACTATATTCAACTTTGTCAAAATCAGCAATTATTAAATTATTAATACCTGTTCTTATAAGAGCGACTGCAATATTTGAGCCTAATCCCCCTACTCCAGCAATTCCCACAGTTTTATTTTTTGTTTTATTAATTAACTCCTTAGGCAATCTTTTAAATGCTTCGCTAATAAAAACTTCTTCATTTAACATCAACCACCCCCTACAAATGTAACAATTTCAAGTTTATCATTAGGGAATAACTCTTTATTGTAATTATCTTTTGTTATAATTTTCTTATTTAATTCAACTACAACGGGTTTATCTGATAAACCTAATTCTTTTAAAAGTTCTAAAATGATTAACTTTTCTTTAAAATTTTTATTTTCCCCATTTATTATTATATTCATATTATTCCTCACAAAATATATACCTAAGCTATATCAAATTATAGATAAAATGTGAAGTTTTTATTTTATTTAAAAAATTAAAATAAAAATATTATATTTTCATTAATTGAAGATAAATTAGAATAAATTATAGTATTTTTCGTCAAATATGAATACAGCAATATTTTACTATTACTGTTATTATGAAAAAAGAACTATAATATTGACGAAATATTAAAAATGTTTTATAGTCTTTTATACTTTTTTTTGGGGAAAGATGAAATACATAATCATATTTTTTATAACTTATAATATCCTGGGAACTACAGAATTTTATTTAAAAAATAATGCAATGATTAAAGGAGATGTAATAAGAGAAAATGATGAAAACACATTAGTTGATATTGGTTATCAAATAATTTTAATACCTAAAAAATCTATAATAAAAACTCAAAAAACCTATAATAAAAACAAAATTACTATTAAAAGTGATTCTACATTTTTTAAGCAAAATAAAAATATCAAGAAACAAAATATTAAAAATCTAGTTCCTAAACTCGGAGAGGCTGTTGTTGTTGTAAACACTCCATCAGGATTAGGAACAGGTTTTATAATTAATGAACAGGGATATTTAATAACAAATTACCATGTTATTGAAAAAGAAAAAAACTTAAAAGTAACAATGTTTATCCAAAAAAATAAAACTGTTGAAACAATAGTTTATAAAAAAATAAAAATAATAGCTTATAATCCATTTTTAGACTTAGCATTATTAAGAATAAATGATATTCCAAATAAAAAGTTCAAATATGTAAATTTTGGTAATATAAATGAAAACAAAGTTGGTGATACTGTTTTTGCAATAGGTACTCCATTAGGCTTAGAGCGTTCTGTAACACAGGGAATAATATCATCATCAAGCAGAAACTACAATGGCATTTTATATATACAAACAACAGCACCTATAAATCCAGGTAATAGTGGAGGCCCCTTATTTAACTTAAAAGGAGAAGTAATAGGAGTTACAAATATGGGTTATGTCTTTTCTGATGGATTAGGATTTGCTATACCCATTGATTATGTAAAGCATTTTTTAAAAAATAGGGAATCATTCTATTATAATGAATATAATTACAATACTGGTTTTAGGTATTTAGAACCACCTAGAAAATCTAAATAGGAGGAATATGAAAATATTTTTTTTAATATTTATAACTATCAATGTCTTTACTTATGATTTTTCAAAAGACTTACCTAAAAATACTTTGTTTTACCTTACAGTTAGAGATTTTAATGGCTTAGAACAAAAATCAAGCAAAACTTCATTAGGAAATTTTTATAAATCTAAAAATTTTAAATCTATAGAAAACAACTTAAAAAAAATTGCTTCATTAATTATTTATAATGAAGAACAAGATATGAATAAAATAGAAAGTTTTTATAAAAACTTTAAAAAACTAACATTTAATCCTTTTGCATTAAGTGTAGGATTCTCAAAGCTTTTTAAACCACAATATGCATTATTAATTAAGGGAAAAGAGCTTGATAAAACTTTTGAAATACTATATAGGGATTTTTTAAAAAAAGATTTTAAACAAGCTAATATTAAAATAAAAAAGGAAATTTATAAAAATATAAAAGTAAATATTCTAGAAATTAAAAGAAAAATCAAGAGTAAAAAAAATATTTATAAAAACTATAAAAGATCTGTAAAAAAAGAAAAGAAAATAATTGTTTATGCAGTAATTAATGACAAATTGATTATAACAAATTCTAAAGAGTACATGAATCTTATTATTTCAACAATAAAAAATATAAATACTCCTAAATTATCGAATAATTTAACTTTTAAAAACAATAATCAAACATATAGAAAGTCTGATTTTTATATGTTTCTTAATGTTAAAACAATGTTGAAACTTGCATCTATAGATAAAGATACAAAACAACTAATTAATAATTACTCCTTAAATAAATTGGAGTCACTAATTTCTTATTTTGAATTCGAGAACAATAGTTATAGTGTTTTTATAAAATTAATATCTACAAATACACTTCCTGCAATAATTAAAGATGTATTATTTAAAAATACAACAATAAATATACCACAATTCATACCAGAAACATGTTATAGTTTTAATGCAATAAATATAGATTTCTCTAAACTCCTTGCATTAACAAATAAATTTCATACAGAAAGAGAAAATAGAAAAGTTAAAAAATTTGAAGCACAATTAGGAATAACACTTAAAGATGTGGCAAATTCTTTTGGTAAAACATTATATTACTTAAGTTTTTTTAAAAACAATAAGGATAATGGAATTATTTTGTTTACCTATGATAACCCTAACTTTTTACTAAAATTAATAACAACTCTTGGAAATAATCCTATAGTAGGTATGACTGAAAAAAACTATCTTGATGGTAAAATAATTACAGCATCAGGAAATTTTAGTATGATAGGCTATGCCTTAGGCTACAAAAATAATAATTTTATATTTGGTAACACAATAATAGTAAAAGAAATGATGCAAAAAATGACAGGTAGTAGTGGGCTATTTTACAATACTAAATTTTATAAAAATCTAATTTCTGCGATGTCAGGACAACAAAGTGCGATTAGTTTTACTAAAACATCAACTTCTATTTTTAATATAGTAAAAGAATTTCAGAAAACTTTTAAAAAAAAGTATGAAATGGCCTCAGATAAAAAAGAAATGAAGATATTGAAAACGATTAAGAGCATTGTTAATTCACTTACTCAATATTCAATTACTGACTTAAACAAATACTTTAGCTACTCTCTAGCAAAAATTTATATTGATAAAAATGAATTAGTTTTAAAAATCAAATAATCTAAAGGAGGAATATGAAAATTTTAGGTTTTATAATATTACTTTTTACAATTACAACTTACAGTAAAAGCAATATTGAAATGAACATTGAAAACTTCAAACTTGATAATGGGTTAAATGTTTATTTAAGTAAAAATAGTGAATCCCCAACTGTTGCAATAACTTTATATTATAAGGTTGGATCAATTAACGAACTAAAAAATAAAACAGGATTTGCCCATTTATTTGAACACATGATGTTTCAGGGTACCAGAAATGTAGAAAAAACAGAACACTTTGCATTACTTCAGAAAGTTGGTGGAAAAGCCAATGCTTTCACAACAAAAGAATACACTGCATATTATGATATTGTTACAGCTAACCAACTAGAATTAGCGTTATGGTTAGAAGCAGATAGAATGGAAAATTTATCTGTAAACTATCCCAATTTTAAAAACCAATTAGAAGTAGTCAAAGAAGAAATGAGAATGAGATATTTAAACTCTCCTTATGGAAACCTTGTAAAAACTTTAGATAGAAATGCACATAAATTATGGAATTATCAACATTCTGTTATTGGAAGCATGAAAGACCTTGACTCTTCTGGTGTAGAATATGCAAAAAGTTTTTTTAAAAAATATTATAATCCTAATAATGCAGTTTTAACTATTGTTGGAGATATTAATAAAGATGATGCTAAAAAACTTGTAAAAAAATACTTTGCTAATATTAAAAATCAATCAACCAATTATAGTTTAAAGAATAAAAAAGGGAAAAAAGGGAAAAAACTAACTACGATAGAAGATAAACTTGCAAAATTTCCAGCAATAGGCATTGCCTATCAAGCTCCATCTAAAACGAATTTAAAAGAATATTTTGCTATGAAAATGCTTGAAACAATTTTATTTAATAATGATTCTTCTAGACTATATAGGCTATTAATAAAAGATAAAGAACTTGCTGTATCCATTTATGGTGGCATCAATAACTTAAAGAGTGACAACTTATTTTATATCTTTTCAATGGTTAAAAAAGGAAATGTTAAAAAAGTTAGAAACTTAATATTTAAAGAAATCAAAAATATTAAAAAAAAGGGTATCACAGAAGTAGAACTTAAAAAAGCAAAACTTAGTTTTAAAACAGAATTTATTTTTCATTTAGAATCAAATATATCAAAAGCTCTTATGATAGGAGAATTTTCTGCATTATATGGTTCCCCTGATGAGATTAAAAATTTATTATCAATAATAGATAGCATTACAGTTAAAGATGTTAAAACCATTGCTAATAAATATATGAAAAAAGAATTTTTAACTGAAGTTGATGTTAAATTAGCTAAATAGCGAGGTAAATAATGAAAAAATTTATATTATTAATAATGTCACTAATACTCATGAATAGTTGTGGAATGTTAGGAACTACAACTAAACCATTGAAAAAATCATATTTAACTGTTGAAGTAGATATACCTGATAGAGGCATGGCTATTTCAGAATTAAATAAAGAAGCAATTTCTATTTTAAGTAAAACGAATTTAAGTAAGCCTGTAAATTTTGAATACAAGAAATTTTCAGGAAATGATATTATTATTTTTAAAAATTCAGAAAACGCCAATATAAACCCTATTAAAATAGAAGGTAGTGCAAATGGATATAAAGCTAAATACTTAATTACACATACAGGAGTTCAATTATCTAAACTAAAAGGAAATAAATTAGTAAAAATAATTGCGAAAGGTAACTCTTTGTCTTCCGCAATAGAAACAGGAATAAAAAATATACTTCAAAAAGAACTTAAAGAAAGTCAAGTTATAAATATTTCTGGTAAATTAAATATTGTAAATATTTTTAATGTTAATTATGGAGTTAAAGATATTACCGTTGATTTCAGCATTGCTTATACATTTAAAAATAATGGTAACTTAACTGCAGCAGATAGAGCAAATTTTTATGCAGAAGTTGGAATAACAGAATACTATAAAAAGCATACAGGGAAGGCATATTCTATGGCCGAAAAAGGCATTAATACATATAAAAAATGTGATAAATGTCTTTATTTAAAAGGAATATTAAATCTTAGAGATAAAAATTATGATAGAGCTATTTATAATTTAGAAAAAGCCTATGAATATAATAAGGATAATATATATTACTGTCAAAAATTACAAAAAGCTTATACTGAAATATATGAATTAATAAATACATCAACAGAACAAGGAAAAAAATATAAAAAAGAAGTTCAAGCAAAAGCATTTGCTATTGCTGCTTACATTGGAAGACATTTTAATCCTGATGGAAGTGTTTATATTAAACATAAACCACCATTTTCATCAAAAACTTTAAAATTTAACCTTCCTAATGTAAAAAATACTAATTTAAAAAATGGATTATTAATTTCTGAACTTGTAAAAAACGAACTCCCTCTGTTTAATATAACTATAGGCTTTAATTTTGGTTCAGTTGATAACCCTAAAGGAAAAATGGGAATGATAGATTCTATTTTTGACTTATTAAAAGAGGGTGTAGAAGGTAAATCCTCTAAAGAAATTGCGAATTTTATAGACGATAATGGTTTAAGCTTATCTACAGGAGTTACAAATGATTATTCAACAATAACTTGTTCTTCACTAACTGAAAATGCAGATAAATGTATCGAGTTATTAGACTTACTTGTTAAAAAAGCTAGTTTTCCAAATGGAGAATATAAAAAATATATGAAAAAAAGAGTTGAGTACTATCATGCAAATACAGCAAATGCATCTTATCTTGCAAATAAACTTCTATATAGATTAGTTTTTGGTAAACATAACTATGGATATTATGATGCAACATTAAAAACTCTCAGTAACATTAAATTAGATGATATTAAAGCCTTTTATAAAGATTATTTTAATCCTAAAAATGCTTATATTGTTATTTCAGGTAAGTATAGTAAAGAAGTACTAAACAATATAAAATCTAAATTCAATGATTGGAATTTGGGAAAAATAATAGAAAAAACAGCTAAAACTACAATTAAACCATTAAAAGAAAATAGACAATTAATTTATGTTATTGATAGACCTAGCTCTAAACAAGTAGTTATTTCTTATGGCCAAACGGCTCCTTCTTATAGTTCTAAAAACACCTTAGCTCTTTACATGGGAAATTTAATTTTGGGTGGAAGTGCAAGTAGTAGATTATTTATGAGATTAAGAGAAAAAGAAAGCTTAACTTATGGTGCTTATAGTAATATTTCAGCTAAACGTGAAGCAGGACTTTTTAAAGCAGGATTATCTGTTAGAAATGAAGTTGTTGGCAAAGCTGTTTCATCATTATTAGATGAATTAAAGAAATTTAAAGAAAAAGGAATTATCAAAAAAGAACTTAGTGATAAAAAAGGTTTAGAAAATGGTGCATTTGCAATGAAACTACAAGGATTTGGTTACATATCTATGCTCATAAAATCAAAAATGTTTAAGCTCCCTAAAAATTACTTTGAAAACTATCTATCTAATTTATCAAAATTAACAGTTAAAGATATTAATAATGCTGTTAAAAATATTATCACTCCAAATAAAGGAATAATTGTAATTGTTGGAGATAGTAAATCTTTTATAAGTCAATTAAAATCATTTGGGCAGGTTGTTGTTTTAGATGAAAATCTTAAAGTAAAAAAATAATTAAAATACTGCTGGTAAGCCAAATAAAGACATAAAAAGTCTAATTATCATAAAAATAGGTTTTACAATATAGTCAATTGCTCCAGTAAACACTAATAATATTAATAAAAAGAAAAATAATTGTCCGTTCTGTTCCATAAAATCAGCATACTTATCTGGCAATAACCACTGTAATATTTTACTACCATCTAATGGAGGAACAGGTAATAAATTAAAAAACGCTAAACCAAAATTCATCATAATAAAAATTATTAATATTTGAAATAATTGAGGAGAAATATTTGCTCCCATAGTTATTAACAATATTTTTAATATTATCATCACAAGAAATGCAAATAAGAAATTTGAAGCAGGACCTGCTAATGAAACCAACATATAGCCTGTTCTCTGAGTTACCTTTCTTGTATATAATAAAGGATTTGTTGGAACAGGTTTTGCCCAACCTAAAAATGGGATTCCTGTGCCTATTGAAAGTAATGGCAATAAAATTGTACCAAAAATATCAATATGAGACAATGGATTTAAATTTAAGCGACCTTGCCTTTCTGCAGTATCATCACCTAATAATTTTGCTGCTAAAGCATGAGAATATTCATGTACAGTTAATGAGAGTATCATAGGTATTAAAATCATTACTGCTTTTACAAAAAAGTTATCCATTATTTTTCTTCCAATATTTTAGTAATCTTTTTTATTTGCTTATCTGTTAAATCTGTTGGTATATTGATTTCTGTTTTAATAAGCAAGTTCCCTTTTGTATTTTTCTTTCTAACACCAAACCCAGGTATTTTAAATATTTTACCACTACCTGTTTTCGGAGGGATTGTTAATGCAATTGTTCCCCATAAGGTTTGTACATCTAATTTTCCACCATTTAAAGCCGTTTTTAAATCTAAAAATAAAGATTTATTTAAATTATCACCATCTATTTTATATTCAGTATTATTATAAACTGAAATTTCAATAATTAAATCTCCTGCTTCTCCTCCATTTGGAGAGGCATAACCTTGCCCTTTTAATTTAATTTTTTGACCATTTTTAATACCTTGAGGAATTTTAACTTTAATTTCTTTACTTCCTTGAAGTCTTATACTTCGTTCTCCACCTTTAATAGCTTCTGAAAAGGGTATTTTTAGTTCCGTTTTAATATTTTGACCTCTTGTTGCTTGCTGATGAAAGCCACCAAAGCCACCTTGTTGCTGTCCACCAGAAAAACCACCACCAAATAAATCACTAAAAGAAAAGCCTCCACCGCCTTTTCCACCAAAAAGATCACCAAAAATATCTCCTAAATCTGAAAAGTTATCACTGTTAAAGCCACCAAATCCACCACTTGCTTCATAACCTTTTTCAAAATTATCATGCCCCATTCTATCATATTTTTTTCTTTTTTCAGGGTCTGACAAAACATCATAGGCAACAGTAATTTCTTTAAATTTAGCCTCTGCGTTTGGATTATCTTTATTTTTATCGGGATGATACTTCATTGCTAGTTTTCTATATGCTTTTTTTAATTCTTTAGCATCAACATCTTTGCTTACTCCCAACATTTCATAATAATCTTTTTTTGCCATAAATACCTCATTAATTATCCATACAAATACATATTAAGCACTCTTTTTTTATTTTCAAGATTTTTTATATAAATTTAACTATTTAATTACTTTTCAGTTTCATATTTAAATATATTCTTACTCACCACGAATGTAACCCTATTCAGCTTCGCAACCTTTTCCATCTTCTGTAGTTTTAAAGCCTTGATTACAAGTACAAAGAGCATTGCCTTCATCATCGGTGTCACATGTTCCTTGATAATTACAGGTAACACCTTTACAAGGCGATGAAATTATCTCTGTTGATTTAACACACACATACATACCCTTTAGAGGATGCCCTTGTAATTGAATAGGACTTACACAATTATAGTTTTCAGGACAACCTATCGCAACACATTTACCTTGTTCTGAACACTCAAGTCCTGTATCACACATACCTGTAATATTCTGGGGGCTACATTTTGTATTTTCAAGAACACAGTTTCCTTGAAGATATACTTCATTAGGTTGGCAAATTGATTGACAATTTCCAGACTCATTACATTTTTTACCTTCAGGACACAAACCACTTAAATTTTCAGGAGAACAAGTTTTTGCAATTTCATAACAAACGGCATCTACACATTTTTCTGTAGATTTACAAATAACATCACCTATTTTAGTAGTTTCATTATAACAAGTTCTTTTGGGACCACATTTTTGAGTACAATAAGAACCATTTCCGTCATAAGAGATGCATAAAGCATCGCTATCAAGAGTCATACAATCTAAATTTTTCTGTTCAATTTTAGTAACATGCTCTGATGTAGGCTTTAAAAGAGCACAATTATCACCTAATTTTGCATTATTTTCACAACTAATTGCTAAAAAAACTAAAATAAATATAGTTATTTTTAATAATTTCATAACGATAGCCTCCATTAACTGATGTATTATATATATTTTTTAACAATTTTTCAACTTAAAATGCATTTTCAAAATTTATATAGTTAATATCTAAAGGAATTATAATTATTCCATACTTACTTTCCTCTCCTAATTTTAAATAATTTAAATTAATAAAAGCCTTTTTATTAACAGGATCAAAAGCCTTAATTGAATTAGATGATTGATATTCCACCCATGAATGATATAACCATCTTCCTTTTTTGGGCTTATAAATTAAACCATATATTTTTTTAGCATAAAATCCTAATTTTCTCAAAATCCCTACTGAGACTTCTGAAAACTCAGTACAATCACCTTTTTTTATCGTTAAAATCTCTCTAATTGACATTTTTTTTGAAATATCTTGATATCCTATTTCTTTGTGTAAAGCAGTTATTAAAAAAGGAATTAAAGCATCAAGCTTTTGGTATTTATTTAAATTATATCTTTTTATAAAGTCATCAAGCAAGGGCTCTACTTTTGAGTATAAAGCTTTTTTTTGTTGTTTTATATTATTTTTCACTAAATTATTGTTAGTTAAAATACATTTTACTTTTTCAGCTTCTTTTTTACATTTTTGCCTTAAATCGCTTGGTGGTATAATTTCTGAATCAAATGAAATTACATATTTAGCCGGATATTCTTTTTTTATTTTTTGGGAATTAACTTCTCTAAACCTTAAAACATTAAAATAATATATTTTATTGGGTATTTCATCTAATTTCTGGTATTTAAACGGAGATGCATAATAACCTTTTGCTGTTTTATGAATTTTCAATTCACTTTTATCAATTAATTTAGCTATACTAGGATAATAAACTTTTTTGTAATTATCTAGATTATTAAACAAAAAGGGATATATTAAATTTTTGGAACTTATTTTTCTCTTAAAGTTTAAAGATGGAGATGAATATATAACTAAATCTCCTTTTCTTAACATTTTAACTTCGTGAATAGACTTTTTATTTCCATTTTTTATATATATTTTACAAGAATAATTTTCATTTTTTTGAGTGCAAAGACCAACTATCTTATTTTTGGCTAGAATAGAGTACATTTTATCATATTTTTTTGTATTTTCTCCATTTACATCTCCTAATTCAGGAGTAAAAAACTCCTCTTTATCATAATAATTATTAATTGAATATTTTATTATTATTACCGTAAATAACGATGCTAATATTATAGCTATTTTTAAACCCCTCATCTTCTACTCTTTAAAAGAGGTCTCATTTTTTTCTTTTTTTTCTTTTTTAAATTTAAAGATTTAAGAAATTCTTTTAGCTTTTCTTTTTCATTATATTTCTTATAAAATCTAATTAAATATTTAGTTGCATAATACTTATCCTTTGAATTCTTATAGAAAACGACTAACTCATGTTCAGCTTTCTCTAATTCATTAATTTTTTGATATAATATTGCTAAATTAACTCTCTGAAGCTCATCATGATACTTATTTACAAGCACATTATAGTATTTTATTGCATTTCTATAATTATTTTTTCTATTTTCAATTAATGCAAGCCTATTTATAGCTCTTTTATTATTTTTTATTTTAAGAAGATATATCCTAGCTTTAATATAATTTTCCTCTTCAAAGTAAATATCGCCTAAAGCATTTATTAACTCTTGATTATTAGGTTTTTCTTTAATTGCATTTTTTATAATATTTTCAGCCTTTGATATTTCACCTATTTTTTTATAAAGAATACCTAAGTCAATAAATAAAGAAACAGAATGATTAGATTTAGTTAACTCTTTATAGTACTTTAAAGAGTTTTTATAGTGTCCATATTCTTTTAATAAAGAGGCGAGTTTTATTTCTGATTTAAAAATTTCTTTTTTAGAGTATATTTTAGAATATAATGCTTTAGGGCTAATAAATGTTAATACTATAAACATAAAAAAGATATTTTTTATCATTTTTCTAACTCACCACTTAAAACTGTTTGATTTCTACCATTTTCTTTTGCAAAATACAAAGCATCATCAGAATCAGTTATTAACTTACTTATCAACATATTATCCGTGTATTCAGAAATACCAATAGAACAAGTAATAGTATTAACTATTTCAAAAACATTATTCGCAATAATATTTCTAATTTTTTCAGCAACTTTTTTAGCATCTAAAGCACTAGTTTCAGGCATTAACAATACAAATTCTTCACCTCCCCACCTTGCAAAAACATCAGATTTTCTTATATTTTTGGCAATTAAAGAACTAAATTCTACTAAAACCCTGTCCCCAACCAAATGCCCAAAATTATCATTAACATGCTTAAAATGGTCAATATCAAATATTGCAAATGATAAATTAATTTTGTATCGTTTCGCTCTAGCCATTTCCCTTTCTAACAATTCATTAAATTTATTTCTATTAAAAACATTAGTCAAGTTATCATAATATGCCTTCTTTTTTAATTCGTGATTCATTTCTAAAAGGCTATTCCTTGTAACAGAAATCTTGTTAATTTTATCTATAATTTCTTTATTTAATTTAAAATTATTAGCTAATATTACCTTGTACTTATTAACTATAAAATTATTTTTTTGTATATACTCAAAATCATCAAAAATTCCATCTATAATTTTAATATCTTTTTTAGATTCAACATATAAATAAAGCTCCTTATCCATAATAGATATTTTTATACCAACATTTATCATATCAAAGTAATTTGAAAAAAAAGATATAATTGAAACTCTTTTGTAGCTATCTAACTTAAACAACTCTAATATTTGCAGTAATCTATTAATTAAATCGTGTTTGCTTGAAGGTTTTAAAAATACTAATTCCTTCTCTTTTTTCTTATTCAAGCTCATACCTCATCAATAATCCTAATGCATCATCAATATTCCTTTCTTTTTTGATTATCATATCCAAAATATTGTCTAGTTTTTTATTATATACAAAATACTTACTTAAAGATATATTACTTTTAATACCATCAGTATGAAACAATAAATACTCTTTATTTTTTAATATTCCTTTTTCTTTTTTTATTTTCATAGGTAAATATATTCCCACAATACCTTCTTGAGTCTTAAGCACTTCTATATAACCTTTATTATCTACTTTTTTTACAGAAATATTTCCAATACAAGAATACTCATATTTAGCGGTTTTTGTATTAATTTTACCAATTAATACAACAGCTCCATTACCAGTAAGTTCTTTGTTTATTTCTAAAAAAATTTTTTCAAAATCTAGAATTTCAATCCCATTTTCAACTATATTCTTTAATCTTTTAGCATTAAAAAAACATTTTCTAGTTCCATGTCCAGCTATATCAATTACAGAAAAAAACAAACAATCATTTACCTTTTTAATGAAATATGTATCTCCACTTGTTTGATAAGTAATTAAGGGTATATGTTTAATAGCAAATTCTATCATTTATTTCTCAAGCTTTAGTTTTACAATAATTTTTGTACCTTTACTACTAGTTTCAATATCCATTTTATGGCTCAACCTTTTTACACTAGGAAGTCCTAAACCCAAACTTTTACCACTAGTAAATCCCTCTTTTAAAGCTAAATCTATATCTTTTATTCCTGGTCCATTATCTATTGCAATTATTGTTACGATATCTTTATTAATTTCAAATTTAATTTTACCCTTATTTGCATATTTTAAAATATTTGTAGCTAATTCAGAAACTATTATAATTACAGTATCTTTATTCTTTACTTTTAAGTCATTTAAAATTTTTGTGATTTTAGAAATAATTATTTGATGTTCAATTCTATTTTTTATATTAAAAATTTCACTTATCATTTTTTAACAACCTTATCCAAGTTCAAATAAATTTTAGCATTTATTTGAACATCTAAGTTTGATAAAAAATATGCTGTTTCTGCCTGAATACCAGCAATAAATGTTTTAATATCATACATTTTGAAAAAATCAATAATTTTATTAATAAAAGAAACTGTAGGCTCATCCATAATTTGGTATGAATTCAATTCTAATATAACATTACTAAATCTATCCTTTCCATTGCTTAAAATTTGCTTAAAAAAGCCTAGATTTTCATTTTCTATTGGCTTTAAAGCAATTATTAAATAATTATTAGAGATATAATAATGATAACTACTTGTCAAGATAATCCTTTGCTTTAGCTATTGCAGCTCTTAAAGTTGAAGTAGTATTTAATTCTTTTAAATCTATACCTAAATTAACAATTGCTTCTGCAACATTTGGATTCATACCTGAAAGAATTGCTTTTCCGCCCATCAACCTAACAGCCTTTGATATTTTAATTAAATGAGATGCTACTGCAGTATCAACAACATTTATTGCTGTAATATCAAGAATTACCATTTCTGACTCTTTTTGTTTAATATGGCTCAATATTTTTTTCATAATAGAGTATGACTTTTCGGAATCGATATAACCCATTAAAGGTACAAGCATTACATGTTCCATGATATCAAGCATTGGTACCTCTAGCTCCATTATTAATTCATATTGTTCATTAATTAGTCTTTCTTTCTCTACTACAAAAATATTAAACATATAAAAATTAATTTGGTCAAACATCATATCTGTAAAAAATAATTCATCCGTCATTTGTTTAGTATTGTTACCTTCTAATTTAGTTAACATTATCTCAAATGAAATTGTTTTTAATGATGTAATCATTTTCATTGTTATATTTGATGAAATATTTAATTTAGCTTTTTGTTCAACAAAATTTTTTAAAAAAATAATTATCTCATTATTCTCATCATTAAGCATTTCAGCGTAATTATCTGAGCTTAAAGAATCTAGCATTAAATCGAAAAACTTTTGTAATTCTTTTTTAAATTCATGAAGATCAACAAAATCAATATCAATATCTTTAGAAATAAGTTTTTTCTGATATTCCAACCATTTATCCAAAATTAATTCTTTATTCTTTAAAAATATTTCTTTAGTAATTCCTAATTTCACAAGCCACCTCCACAAATAAGCACATATATAGTTTTAGTTATTTTGAAGTTTTTAGCAAGTTATTCTCTTATTTTTAAGATAAAATATCAAATAATA
>Ga0256842_1000442_pt1 | contig 36551 bp, 57 predicted proteins | sample 4559240metaG_FD_185973 | JGI IMG/M metagenome (GOLD analysis project Ga0256842, IMG submission 185973) | Hydrothermal vent microbial communities from Guaymas Basin, Mexico - 4559-240 | ecosystem: Environmental > Aquatic > Marine > Hydrothermal vents | place: Mexico: Guaymas Basin | collected...
GAGGAAATCGTTGTGATACCCTGGGACGCCAGAGTGTATGAGCCGATCAAGCTGAGGAACGAGAGCGATGTTAACAAGCTGAGGTCGTGGCCGGGGCGCGGAGGGACGATGATTCGCGAAGCCCTCGAGCTGACGGCGAGGATGATGAGGAGGGGCGACATCGTGATAATACTCAGTGATTGGGCCATCGGTGACATCAACGATGAGCGCGTGCAGCGGTTGCTGAAGCGTATCGGTGGGATGGCGATGAAGGCCGTGGCGATAACGACGCTCAGCGATCCATTGGTGCCCAGCAACTGGATGAGGATCAGGATCTCGTTCTAGCTTTTTGCACGGGGGTCCCCATGAAGATAGATATCGAGAAGATCGCAAGCATCGCGACCAAGCTTATCGAAATCGGCAACATTCTCCGGGATACTGTTAGCACGCTTGATAAACCGATCGACGAGATAATGGATCTCAGCAACGTTAGCGTTCCTGGCCCAGGGGTAAAGATCTGCGTCGATATGCCAAACAAAACGATAACGTGGCTAGTGCTGTCGATGCACGATCTGCAGGTATCCACGACGACGGCAACGATAAGCAAGGTGTGCGTCGACGAGAGACTCGATATTCTGCTGTGCAACAACCTGCTATGCTATCGAATAAGGATCGTGCCGGGCGCCAGCGAGAAGCTCATCGATGTCTACGCCTCCTACCGCAACGCGGTAGCGAACTACGACATCGTTATGCAGGGACTCGATGCGATTCTTGAGAAGGCTAGGGAGTACAGCGATAGGGTCAGCAAGATGGTTGAAGACGTCAAGGCAGCGCTAGCGATGCTGAAGATGATCTTCCACTCGTAGCTTTTTCCACGGGGGTCCGCATGGCTGCCCGAATATCTTACTACGGCAACAAGATGGGTTCTCCGTACCGCGAGCGAAGATCCCTGGTAATCAGCGTAAGCGGGGATCCGTCGAGGATAGTCGAGAAGCTCGATAGAGCGATAGCGTTGCTGAGGTTCGCCAAGATTAGCGCGCCGGAGAGGCTAGAAATGGTTACGGGCTCGGACTTCGCCTTCGAGTCGTGGCCGTACGATCTGGGTATCTCCAGCAACTGGGGCGGGTGCATGGATATCATCGACTCCGACGTTGGGATAATCATCGATGCCGAGCACAACCAGTCAGGATGGCATACGACGATACTGATAACGATCGTCGACGTCCTCGCCGAGGTTACCAGACCCAGCGGCGCCTGGGGCGTTGCCGTCGCTAGCCAGAGAATGATAGAGACGTGGATAGAGATCCTCGAAGCCCTCAGGGACGCGACGAAGATCCTTGCCGAGAGCGGAGAACAAAGAGTGAGGATAGGCGATCCACTTGCCGAGAGGTTCGACGTCGGTACGATACTCGTCGAAATGAGTGAAGATGGCGAGTAACAAGCTTTTTCCACGGGGGTATGCATGGCTCCGGAGGTTGGTAACATACGCGGGCGTAGGCTCTTTGCTAGATACGTTCTGGCGCCAGTTATCGGTCCATTGATGGAGCTGGTGATCGACGTGATCGATACGGCTAACGGATACGTAGTGGACATCGATCTGAGGCCCATCGGCATCGAGGGCGTGCGACTTAGCTACTACCTCGATACACACGATAGCCCGCCAATAGAGAAAGTATATATCGAAATGGGAGAGATCGTGGAGAGCAACGAGGGTAGCACGATCAACGACGTGCTCGAGCTGATCGAGAGGACTGCCATCACATCGATGGTCGTGGCCGAGAAGGTTCAGGAAAGCTGAGCATAAATGCCCCGCGCTTTTACCGTCTCTTCACGGGGGACCCCTATGCCCTTCGAAACCGAGAGGTTCAGGACGTACACCGTAAGGATGAAGATTGGCAAGGTAAGCAACGTCAAGTCGTTCGTGGACGTCGACTGTATCAAGTGCAGGTTGCTATCGGTGTCGTTCGCTGCGGTGCTCAACTACGTTGCTAGGGAGTTCCTGGACGAGTACTCGGTGCGCGACGCGTTCATCGATGGCATTAGCCACACGGCGACGATATACGTTGCCAGGGGATTCGGCGATGTGACCCCCATAGAGATCGAGGTTAGGGTGCTCGGCAACGATGCTGAGCACTACATCGAGGTATCGGTGACCGCGCCGATAACCGAAAGCATCTCCGTCGAGAACGTGGCCGACTGCATCGTTGAGGAGATAGCTGGGATGCTCATGAATCGGGCGAGCCTAGAGGAGTGAGCCACCTCATTCAATTCTTTTTCCTCACGGGGGTCTCCCATGAAGATCCTCGTCGTGCTCGAACCCGGTACGCTGGATACCAAAATCTTGGAGTGTCGCGAGGGAGAGGAAAGGTGTAGAAAGGTCGTCGATGCGATAATGACGGCGCTGTTCCCGTTCCTTGAACCCAAGATAATCGACAGCGAGCGGTAACCATTCAATTCTTTTTCCACGGGGGTAGGGATGCTTCTGGTCAGGACCCGAAGGGTTCAGCCATCATCGACCAGCCTAGTGATGGAGATCGTGCCGATCAGGCCGCTTCCTCGGTCGACGCTGGACGAGCTGATGGAGAGGCTGGGTGCATCGATCGAGGATGGTAGGCTCACGGTGCACTGGAGCGATGTTATACCTACCGATGCTTGTTATGAGTTCTACCACGTTCTAGAAATGATGAAGCTCGGCAGAGTCGAGACGAAAATCGTCGAGTCGCCGATTAGGTTCACCCACGAGGTTATGAGCGCGAGGCAGTGGTACGACGTAGGGGTAGTGTGGAGCTCCGCGCTACTGATAGTCGATCTCTGCAACGTGTGTAGGGTCGGGTGTCCGTGGTGCTACGCCTCGCCACCAAACGCTAAGAGAGACAAGATCGATGCCGAACTCGGTAGGGTCTGGAACCTCGACATGAAGATCTACAAAGCATTGAGAAAGATAGAGCGGGAGACCGGCGCCTCGTCGATAACCGTGGCGCTCAGCGGATCCGGCGACCCGATGAGCGTCGAGCCGTGGATCATCAGGAACGTTATTGAGGCGGTGACGGCGTACAGGGTGCTGAGGTGCAAGCCATGGGTCTTCTCCGCGATATCGACCGCCGACGTGATCAGGTTGCTGGATTCGCTTGAGGTGCTCTCGGGTCTTACGGAGGTATCGATATCGCTACTCTACGGCAGGATGCTGAGGATGACGAAGCTGTACCGAGGCATCGACCCCGACGATTACGGATACATGGTTGCGGAGGCCATCAACGAGCTCGCTAGGATGGGTATCGGGGTATCGCTTCAGGTGATCGTCAAGCGCACCAAGCTTCAGGAACACGATCTGTTCGATCTAAGGTCGGTGCTGAGGAAGGTGTTCGACAACTGTACGACGAGCGCCCTCGAGTCGCTGGACATCATACTCCTACGCTACTGCCCACCACCGTGGTTCCGAGACTTTGAGCCACCGACCGTTCTCGACATCCTGTTGATCGCCAAGGAGATCGCGGATCTCTACCCCTTGAAGCACCGCACCTCGCGTTGCCCGGTGCACCTCGATCTGTGCGGAGCCGCGATGATCTTCGGCATCGATCCGCGCGAAGCGTATAGACGCAAGCTCATCTGGAGGATGCCGATACTTAGAAGGAACGCAAGGCCCCAGCCCATCAAGGAATGCCCAAGGCTCGGAGGACCCTGCAAGGTGCTGGAGTACGTCGTCGACGAGACCAACCCGTACGGAGAGTGACCTCAATTCTTTTTCGATGCGCCGACCCGCACGGGGGGTGTACATGGGTGCGTGTCTCGATTACATGTTCAAGACAGTAGAATTGAAGATAGAGCTGATCAAGGCAAAGATCGAGGCGATGAAGCTACCCGAAGATACGAGGAGAGACATCGAGATCGAGATCAAGGGCGCTGAGGACTCGCTGAGGGATCTACTCGATTTGCTGGAGACGTACTGCGATAGCGTGGGCCCTGCAAGGTAACCGTTTTTCCACGGGGGTGGGGCCATGGTCCGGGTCACGAAGATCGTTCTACTGGATCGAATGCTACTGCTAGGGCCGCCGGGCATCGGCAAGACCGAGACCGTGAAGCGACTGGCCAAGGAGGAGGCGGAGAGGATGGGTAGGATATTCGTCGATCTGCGTCAAGCCGACGAGAGGACGATCGAGGAGATCAAGCGCAACCCATCGAGGTACTACGTGTTCATCAGGATCATCGCCAGCCACGTGATGCCCGAGGACCTATCGTTCCCGAAGAAGGAGAGCGCCGATGGGTTGGACTACGTCAAGTTCCTGTCGCCTAGGGAGATCGCGATAATGACGCTACCGGGCATCGCCGGCGTTCTGTTCATCGACGAGATAACGAACGTGCAGAGGAAGGACCAGGAGTCTATGTACTACTCGATAATCCAGGAGAAGGAGGTTGCGTGGAACGTCAGGTTCTCGCCACTGATCAAGATCGTCGCCGCCGGCAACCCGCCCGAGGTATCGTCCGCGGCCAACCTGCTGAGCGCCGCCCTGATCAACAGGATGACGATAATCGAGGTCGATCCGCCGACGGTCAGGGAATGGATCGAGTACATGAACAGTACCTACGGCGACGAATGGGACCGCAGAACCGGCGCCTACCTGATGAGGTACGAAGGCGATCTGTACAGGCCTCCCGCCGAGTCGTCGACCCTCGAGAACTTCCCGACGCCGAGATCGTGGACCCAGCTAGCGCTCGACCTCAAGAAGCTCGGCAACAGCGTAGATCCGGAGTTCCTGGAGGAGATGATCGTTGGGCGACTAGGTAAGGAGGTCGGGGCGAGGTTCGCTACGTTCATCAGGAAGCAGCCGCCCGAGGTCGACGAGGTTCTGCGCAGGCCCGAGATCATCGACGAGATCGATATCGATACCAGGTACCTAACGATGATGATGCTCGCCGAGAACTGGAGGAAGCTCCTCGACGAGGGCACCAAGCTCGTGGCGTACCTCATCGACCACCACGAGGACCTGGCCGTGGTGCTCTACCTACTGCTACCGACCAAGCCAACCAACGTGAGGTGGGACTTCACGAAGCGGTTCGCGAGGCTCCTCGACAGGCTCTACCCGAAGATCAAGGAGTACATATCGTAATACATTCAATTCTTTTTCCACGGGGGTCCCCATGGATCACGAGGTAGTCAACGTTACGTGGTTGTACGAGGACGAGTGCGACGTAACCATCCTATGCAGGAGCGCTGGACGAAGGTTCACGCTTCACAGCGTAACGTTCAGGGATGGCGACACCGTAACGGTTAGGTGTCCGTACTGCAACGCAAAGATATATCTAGAGCCCGTAGCCTGGGTAAAGGTTGCCAACGAGGAGGTCTAGCTATTCAATTCTTTTTCCTCACGGGGGTCGTGCATGGACCTGGACGCGATCGTTGTGTACCTGAGGTCGATAGCTGATCGCGAGGTTCGGAGGCTTCCGTGGTCGTCGGAGCAGGAAAGGGAAGCTACGATGGCGCTGGGCGTGGCTGGATGCGTGGTGGTGGACGACGGCATGGTTATGTACGCGACTAGGTCCGTCACCGACATCAGGAGGGCTACGTACCGCTTCGTTGCCGTAATCGACAACGTTGCGTGCATGCCTACCATGGGTTTGCTAGCCCACGAGCTCCTCGACCTCCTGATCGATGTCGTCGAGCAGGGGAGCCCGATACGGCTGATCGAGTACGCGTTCCTGGTCAGCCCACCCGTGTTCTGCGTCGATATCGAGAGTGGCGTAGCCAAGAGCATATACCTCAGCGGGAACTTCGTCAGGTACAGCCATCCATCGATGTGGAGGGGGATCCTCGAGGACATGATCTACGTCCTAACAATGACGATGCTCATGAACGAGTACGTACCGCTCAAGCTCGTAGAGTTCGCCAGAAGGATGCTGAACGAAATCGCTAGATTCGATCTAGGGAACAAGTAGCGCTCTGGGAGCAACGATGATCACCATCGACGACCTCGTCGGCGTCACGGTCATCGATGACGTGGTCTACGCATGCGTACCGTCGGATCTACCCAGCTCGCTGATGTGCGTGATCCACGACGGTAGGAGGATCAAGGCTCGCGACTCCGTCTACCGCGACGAGCTCGCGGAGATGATGATCGGTCTGCGAAACCCGTTGGAAGGCGTTTCGATAGATCTCGAAACCGGCGACCTTGTTTCGTGCGACGAGGATCGCGTCTGTCGCTCGGTCGACGAGCATCCGTTCATCAAGAGCCTGATCGCCGGAAGAATGCTGATAACGGCGCTGAAGGTGATGCGCGCGCTCGAGGAAACGGAGTGGTACGTACCCGAGCACGTAGTCGTGTACATCAGGTCGTTCGAGTAGCTTCATGCACTCGATGAGGTGTCGATCTAATGAGGGCGATCGACTGCGTCTCGGTTGAGTGTCTCGAGACGGTGAAGCGCTACGCCGGGATATACGAGGTCGGGAACGCTATCGTCGTCGTGTGCCCGACGGACGAGGACATCGTTGCGATGATTATGAGGATGGAGCCGAGCTTCGACGATATCGTTGGATCCGTCGAGTTCCTCGAGTTCAGGACCTTCGACGACCTCGCAAGGTTCTGCGAAGGATTGAAGCGTGGGGTCATCGATAGGAGCCTAGCCATGATCGTTCAATCCGTCGACTACTGGTGCCTCGGATCGAGGTGCCTACGATACGACGACAGGAACAGGGATAACAGGGAGCGCGACGCCGTGATGGGGATGGCCAAGTGTCTCGAGAGGGTGAAGGCCCTCGGAAGGCTCGATAGGCTGGGCCACATCGTTATGTACCTATCGTCGATACTGGATTAATAAACCCGTTTTGCTTCCGAACACGGGGGTGGATCATGACTCACGTAGAGGAGGTTAGAAAGGAACTAAAACGCATGGCAGCAGGATTGATGTTCCACCACCCGTTCTTCAGCATCATGCTACGCAAGATGCCGGTGATCCTGGACGAGAGGATCGGGACGGCGGCCACCAACGGCTACTCGATTGCTATCAACCCCAGGTTCTGGGAGTCCCTCGGTAGCCAGGAGAGGAGGTTCGTAGTGATGCACGAGATAATGCACGTCGTCGAGCTACACCCGACGAGGGGCAAGAAGTTCGCTAAGTACATCGCCACGACCTACGGCATCCCCGAGAGCGTTGCCCATGCCGTGTTCAACTTCGTGGCCGACGCCAAGATCAACTCCCTGCTGACGAACCTAGGCATCGGGGCCGGTAGCCTTGGATCGCATATACCGAGGATCGAGGACGTCGCCAGGATGCTGGACATGAGCTACGACGACGTGGAGAGGGAGTCGGTGGAGAACCTGGCCGAGAGGTTGATAAGGGAAGGAAAGGTTAAGATAATCATCGTCGACTACGGCTACGACCCGCAACACGGAAGTATGTCGCTGAGGGGCGACGTGAGGGACCCGGGCGAGGTCTTCGATGGCGATACCGTTAACGAGGGGAGCGAGGACATGAGAAGGCTTAGGGAAAGGATAGAGAGGGGCGGAGCCGACGTCAACGAGATCGAGAGGGTCGTCAGAAGGCACGTTACGGAGGCCGCCGTCAGCGCGAAGATGGCTGGTAGGCTTCCCGCGGCCCTCGAGAGGATCGTGAACGAGGTTACCAAGCCCGTGGTCGACTGGAGGCGGAGGCTGAGGGCGGCGCTCGAGCCGTTCGTCGGCAGAATGATCTATCGCTGCCCAGTCAAGCCGTTGAAGCGGCTGGTGCTCGAGGGCGAGGAGCTACCGTCGAAGAGGACGCTGGGCATGAACAGGGTATGGGTACTGATAGACACGAGCGGATCCATTGGCGCCGAAGAGCTAAAGCGCTTCGTCTCCGAGCTCTACGGCATCGTCAGGAACGTCGCAGAGATGATCGTGGTACCGTGGGATGCCCAGATGTACGACCCCATCGTGGTAAGGACGAGGAGCGACATCGATAGGATGAGGCTCGGCGGCAAGATCAAGGGCGGCGGAGGAACCTGCATAAAGCCGGCGCTCGAGTACGTCTCGAGACATATCAGGAGCGGGGATGCGGTGGTGATCATGAGCGACTGGGAGATCTTCGACCTCGACGAAGCCATGCCGCTACTCGACAGGATCGGAAGGCTCGCGACCAGCCGCATAGCGGTAACGACCTATAGGCGTCCCGCGCTGAACGGATGGGAAATCATCGAGCTCAGACCCCATCCACAGTCATGACTCCACCCCTTTTTCCACGGGGGTCGATATGAGGCACGAAGTTAGGAAAAAGATAGAGGAAGTTCTAAAGAGGTTCGGCGTCGCCAACAGGTACGTGGAGATCGTGCTGTGCGATCCCTTCGGCGACATTAGGTACATCTACGTCGAGGGACTGAGCGAAGAGGATCAGCTGAAGCTAACCGATGAGATCCGTTCGCTAGCTGTAGAGTTTGGCGAGGGCGCGGTTGAGGAAGCCCTGGAAGAGGTGCTCAAGGAGCTCGGATGCAAGGTAGATTGGGTCCTCTAGCTCTTTTTCCACGGGGGGTCGATATGGGTATCGTGGACGTTCTCGAGAGCGTTGAGGGGGTGTACGTCACGGACAGGTTCGTGTTCATGGTTCTCGGCGCCGCCGCCAAGGAGCTGTACGATGTAGGCTACGATATCGAGGTCGGTGATCGCGAGAACCTCGAGCAGGTCTTCAGACACAGTAGCCGAGAGCCGGGATGGATAATCGTTGCGGTCTCGTCGAGTGGCAATGCCGTCGCGTGCTTCGTTCCCTCGACGAGGAGCACAGTGGTCGAGGACGGGGCCAGGGTAATGTACGAGATCGCTACCGAGACCCTGAGATGCAACGAGGTTCACGTCTTCGACGAGGAGGATAGGAAGGTCGTGGAGGTAGTGATGCAGTGGCTCGAAGCCAAGGAATGGTCGGTGCCCAGGTGGATCCTGCTCTACCTCGCGTCGACCGAGCGCTAGCTCAATTCTTTTACGGGGTCTAGATGGAGGAGGACTTTGCACGGGGGTCCTCATGTTGCTGGTCGATCCGCCCCGTAGGCTGACGATCGTTGCCAGGGAGCATCGAGTACTGTTCTATACTGACTACGGTGTTAGAGCACTCAACGCGTCGACCGTGGCCTGGAGCATAATTAGGGAGATCATCGGCGAGCCCCACAAGGTTAGGGAGTTCGATTACCTCGCCGTCGACTTCCACAGAACGTACTACCACTACGTGACCGTCAACGAGGATCCCGAGAGGTGCGATAGCGATGCCCTGATCGATGCGCTCCACAGGATCGGTACCGCCCACGTCATCCTCGACGTCCGGCCCATAGAGACCATCGACTGCGCGGCCGACGACTACGGCTTCGAGAGGTGCTACGATACGTATCCACGGATCGAGTACGAGATCGTCTACGCGCCGGGCCGGAGCGCCAAGGGAAGGGTCGAGGTATGGAGGTTCAGGGGATCCGAGGCCGAGGAGGTGGCTCTAAAAGCAATTGAAAGGGCTAGGGAGCTGAGGTCGCTGGCCCACCGCGGCGTCAGCTACGCGCTGGCATCGATCATCGAGGAGGCTCCGGGCGGAGCCGTCGTAAACCTCGGCGCGACGTACCTCCAGATCGGCAGGCGACTATCGCTTTCAATTCTTTCGAAGCCGAAGATCTACGACGAGTACGGCAAGCTATGCCTAGACCTAGCGCGACAAGGTCTTAGGGGTCGCCAGATAGTGAGCGCCCTAGCGATGCTACTCACAACATCTAGCGATGAATGAACCGGTCCTTTTTACGGAGATGCTCGTTTCGTCACGGGGGTCCCCATGGTTCGGATATGCGTTCCATCCATTCTCGAGCCATTCGTCCGCAGGTACTGGATCAACGTTGACAGGCTCGAGATCCACTACGATCGATCGACCAAGTCGTGGAGGTACAGCGTTACGTGTGGCGAGGCTAGGGAGGACGTCCTTAAGTTCCTTGACCTGCTAGCGATGAGGTTGAGAGAGTTGGACTTCGACGACGTAGCCCAGATCATCAGGCTAGGCATCAACTGCGCCACACCCACGAAGCTACTGAGTAGCATCCCCTACGCCATCGACGATATCATCGCCAGAGCCATGCTTCCGCTGGACCAGGGAGCCGTGAGGCTGGGCGTGGTCGAGGTCAGGGTCATGGGATGGAGGCTGGATACGAGGGACCTCGACTGGATAGCTAGCCAGCTCGAGGTATCCGTGGACTACGTCGGTATCGCGCTCGCGGAGATCGCCAAGATCACCAACGTCAAGCTCAGCACGGGCAACGTCTACCGCGCCCGTCGCGTCCTGGCTAAAATGATTATGGATCCAAGGTACTGGAAGTGGTACGTAAGGAACGCCGAGAAGTTCGTCAGGGCCGCCGAGAAGGCTAGGGAGACCAACAGGGAGATGAGCGAGTGGGACGAGGTGGTGCATAGTATCGTTGCGCCAGCCGAAAAGATAAAAAGAGGCATCTACCTCGATGTGGCGGTCTTCGTGCTCGGCAACGTCATCGCTGTGTACAGCGACTCGTCGATGATCCTCTACGACGGTAGGATCATAGAGATCTACGACAAGATCACGCTCCGAAAGCTCCTGCACCTCCTCGTCGACGGCAAGCTGAGGGCGAGGCCCGAGCTCATCGTCTACCTCGACAGGAACGAGGTCGTCTCACCGAGTTGCCCGTGGCTACCACGCGAGGAAGCCATGGAGTTCGCCCTATCTCGCGCCAAATCGATCCTTGAATGTGCGGAGAGATCCCACGAATACGTTCCACCCGAACTCGTGCTCTACCTACAGTCGCTCAGCGTCTAGCACCCAATATTCAATTCTTTTACACGGGGGTCGGAACATGGTTGGCCCGACTCATAGGGTGGTGAACGTTAGGTGGTTCGACGAGTACATCGCTGACAGCATCGAGATCGAGTGCACCAATCGCGGCGAGGTGTTCGAGGTTCGAGGAATAGACTTCTACCCGGGCAAGGCGACTAGCGAGCCGATCGAGACCATGCCCGTCGCTATCTACTGCCCGTACTGTGGCGCGAAGCTGGTGCTGAGGATCGTTAGGTGGGTAGACGTTGAGGAGGAAGGTGCCTCGAAGAGCATCGACCTGATTAGCTTCGAGGAAGCGGTTAGGAGCGACCCCAAGCTGAGGGAGCTGGTCGAAAACGTTGAGATGATTAGCAATCGTAACGTTAGGCAGACCGCTAGGTCGACAATAAACCTATTGAAAGAATCTAAGCTGGTGAAGCTACGCGAAGGCGTGTACCTCGCGATCCGCGACAACGAGGCGTTCCTAGCAAGGATAAACCCAAGAAGCGCGTGCTACGTATCGATACGCCACATCGACACTGCCAAGAGGCTGTTCGGTACGAAAATCGTTCGCGAAGCCCTAGAAGCGCTGGCTCGCCTAGGCCTATAACATTCAATTCTTTTTCGAATTCTACGGGCAAGACCTAGCATGATCTACCGTAGATCGTGTCTAGCCTTTTGCACGGGGGTGGTCATGGGTCTGACCGAGGCCCTGACCGAGGTGATAGAGATCCGCAACCGTGCTGGCAACATTGCTAGGGCGGTGGAGATGGTCGAGGAGAGCCTGATCTACGGCGTGCCCAGCAGGGTTCCGGACGACGTTAGGAGGGCGGTGGAGATGATACGAACCATGCTGTCGTACCAGCACAGCTCGAAGGATATCAAGATCCAGGTGCCTCCGCCGAGGGATAGGAAGCTCGTGGCGAGGAAGGTCAAGGTCACGCCGATGAGCGAAGAGGTTAGGGAGATCGAGGTCGCGAAGATAACGGTGGCGGCGAGCGGCCCCAGGATCGTGGTTCATGGAGCGGGCAGGGAGGTGCTGGAGATACCGCTCTACGCCAGCGGTAGCACCGTTCTCGAGACCTACGCCGCCCTCAGGACGTGGGAGGAGAACATCGAGGTCCTTCGATACGTCAGGCAGAAGCTCGAGGAGATGAGCAACGTCACGGCCATCAAGGCTCTGGAGAGGGTGAAGGAGCTCGCAACCGCCCTCGAGGTGATCTCCCGCGCCACCTAGGCTTTTTCATTCAATTCCTTCACGGGGATGGCGATGAAGGGGTTTACGTGCCACGACAGCGGTAGCGAGTACGTGGTCTGCGCCTCGATCGATCCCAACATCATCGAGGTGCTGATCGTTCCCAGGAACTCCGCCGATCCCTCAACCTTCAAGAGAAGGATAAGGATAGACGCGTCAACGAGGTTCATCGAGCTTCACCGCGACGACGGATCGCGCTCCTACATATATCTATCCAACGAATATACGTTCAAGACCTTTGCGATACATACGATCGAGATGATCGAGGAGGAGCTGGGCGTAGACCTTGGCTGGCTAAGGCTCTACCTGGAGTCGCTCTAGCTTTCAATTCTTTTACGGGGGTATCCATGGACGCGTTCGAGCTCCTCGGTTCCATGGATCCCGACGGTGTTACGGTCGTCGACGACAAGGTTATCTGCTGCGTCCTCGACTACTTCGAGAAGTATCAGTGCGTCGTTATCGAGAGCGATAGGCTGATCATAGCGGGCGATCTGGAGTGGAGCGAGGCGTGGGACCTGATCAACGGCTATCCCAACGATTACCTGGTGATCGACGTGCGTAGCAACAAGGTTGCGAGGTGTGTCAATGGCAGGTGCATGGATCCCGAGGAGTTCTGCAGAGACGTTCGGTTCCCAACCGTGTGCCTATGGAGCCACTCGCTGTTCTCGACCGCCCTCGACGCGCTCCACGTCCTGAACGACCTCGAGGACGCTGGGTGGCTCGTTCCCGACCACGTTGTCGTGTACCTTAAGTCGCTGGTATCGTGAGAGTTTTTCACGGGGGTCCACATGGATCCCGCGCCCTTCGTCACGTTCGCGGATCGAAGGAAGGAGATCGTTGAGAAGACCATCCTCGCGCTATGGAAGCGCGGCGCGATCAAGGAGGTCTACGTGGTGTACGGCACGGCCGAGGAGCTCGTTATGGCTCGAGACATATGTAGCGATCTATCGAGCTACGGGATCAGGTGCTACGCCATGGACTTCGAGAGAGCCGTCGACTCGATCACGCTGTTCGGCGAGGTGATCCTGCTCCCCATGGGCAGGGCCAGCCTCTCGGCCAGCGTCTCATACAACCTCGGTCGCGCGGGAACCAACGTGGTGCTGGCCTCGATCAACCCCAGCGGACGGGTCCTACTGAGGTCGGCCAAGACCCTGCGCGAGATCGCAAAGGTCTAAACATTCAATTCTTTTCCACGGGGGATCGAGATGACCAAGAATATGCTCATGGACGCGTTCGCTGAAGTGGCGAATATATTGCTCGAGGCGTGGATCGCTAGAAACAGTAGAAAGAGCCCGACGCTCGTCTCGGCGCGCGCCGTCTTGGGCGAGTCGGGCACCATAGTTATCGATAGGTACATAGTTATGTACGTTTACCGACCGACGTCGTCGGTCTACCACGTGGTCGTGACCGACGACAGAGCGATCTGCCGAGACTACGCCGGACCGACGTGGCTCGCCGAAGCCATCATCGATGCCATGAACGGCGACGCCGATCCTATGAAACTGTTCGGTCGCCTGTTCTACATCGATCTATCGCGCCACGATAGGCCCGCGGATCCTGATGATACGTTCGATATCCAGAAGATGATCTACACGATGAAGCATCTGCACGCGGAGGGATGGTACGTACCGACCGAGATCCTGATGTACCTCGAGTCGCTCGTCACCGCATAGATTTTGCATGATCTACCGTTTTCCATGTCTAGTCTATTCATGGAAGAGCGCGCCTCGCGGGGGATGGGAGCGTGGACGAGTGGACGTGCTTCGCATGCGGGTCGGGCGCGCTATGCGTTAGGATCAGCGATATGTTGATAATCGCCGAGGTGCGGGGGAGGAGCGGGTCGAGGAGGATAACGATCCGGCTCGACGGAGGCGGGGCCAGCGAGTGCTTCCTCGACGAGCACGGGTATCGATGGTGTAGCCACACGCGTAACATCCGCGCGGCCGTGCACAAGATCATGTTCCTGGCGAGCGCGCTGAACTGCGAGCTACCTCCGCACCTGGTTGCGTACCTCGAGTCGCTATAGCTTTCAATTCTTTTACGGGGGTTATCGTGGATCGCTGCATCGACGTATCCAACGCCGATGGATGCAGAGCGCTGGTCTGCGACCTCGGCAACGGGAGCTGGATGGCGTGCTACTCGAGGTGTGCGATAATGTACGACACCGTCATGTGCACGCCGTGGACGTGCCTCCACGTAGAGGGATCGAGGCTAGCGGTCTATCACCACTCGGTGCTGGAGACGATCGTTGGGTCCGTGTTCGAGGATAGGTACCCCAGCAACGCAGTGGTGCTGATGATAGATCTCGAGACCGGCGAGAACGACCCTGCGCTATCGCCGTACATAGTTAGGTACATGATGTGGAAGATCGTTAGGGACCTCGAGCTGTGTGGCGTCTCTATCCCTGGATGGCTAGAGATCTACCTCAGATCCGCGGGGATGATATGATGGAGCTCGAGGGGACCTACGTCCTGGGCGACGGATCGATCCTGGTATGCTTCGAGATCTGTAGGAACCGCGACGCGGACGACGAAACGTGGCGCTATTGCGCGCTTCACTGCGTCAGGATCACCAGCGAAAGAATTGAATGGTATAGGGAGGAGCACGACGATCGGGAACCGATGACGGTCCGTGGCGAGATGCTGTGCGAGCTCCTCGGGAAGGGCTCGGCTCCGCTGTACCTACTCTACGATGATCTCGTGGGCGCGCTCGGGGAGGCGGTGTTCGAGTACAATCCATTTCTAGACGATCTGATCGATAACGTGGACAGCCTCCTATCGGCGCTGAGGCGGCTGGGGAGCAAGGGGTGGTACGTACCGCACCACCTGGCGCTGTTCCTGGAGACGGTCCTCGGCTAGCGTTTCCTCAATTCTTTTTCGTTGCGAATACGGTTATAGCTTCGGGAGCGGTCATCCACGGGGGTGCGCATGGTGTCGATCGAGCTCGAGCCCCGAGCCAGGAGAGCGCTCCACGCTCTCGGGGCCGACATGTCCAGGGTTAGGAGGCTCGTCGAGTACATAGCCACGAAGCTGGCGGACGACCTGGACTACGTCGAGAGGATGGATGCGATCGACGCGGACTACCTCCTCGTCGAGGCGTGCCGAAGGCTCTACAGCGAGAACTTCCTCGAGGTAGCCGTCGCGGAGAGCTACATCCCGAGCATCATGAGCCTCGACCTCGACCTAATGGCTAGGCTAGGAGCTACGCTCCACGTGATCCTCACCCACGAAACGATCCTCGAGGGCCATGAAAGGTGCGTCGAGTCGAGCGATCCGGCGTGCGTCAACGCCAGGAGGATCATAGAGATAATCGATAGAATGGATAACATCAGGAGGCTCGCCCACCTCACGTACCACGTCATACTCGCCGGCTCGAGGATCGTCGGAGGAACCATCGGCGTACCCGTGCCACCACTGGTCACGTACCTCGCGGTCTTCTTCGCGAAGCCATCGATAACGGTGCGCGACTTCGTAAGCGAGCTGAAGAAGCGCGGCGTCCTCCTCGACATGTCGACCGTTGAAAGGATAGAGAATCGCGACGCCCTCTTCGGCGGCTAGGCCTTTTCATTCAATTCTTTTTCGATACGCAAACCGTTTTAGGTTCGACGCGTTCACGGGGGTGGGTATGGGTTTGGAGCTCACGTGCGAGGAGGTCTATGCAAGGGTCGTGAACCTGCTCCGCGAAAGGGGCGATAAGTACTACGATGTGCTTAGACGGATACTCGAGGTGGATAAGGAGAGGGGCAACGGGTCGTGGGAGTGGCGCGACGTGAGGGTGTGGCCGTCGACCCTTGCGATGCTTATCAAGGAGGGCATAGTCGAGGTCACGTACCGAAGCAACCGGTGCACCATGTACCGGCTAAGGTGTCCGCACATGGTTGAGAGAGCGCTGAACGAGTACAGGATAGCGATCCAGGGAGGCCTCGCGCCGATGCCGGGCGACGAGACCTACGACGTGCCGGTAACCGAGGAGATGCTGGACCAGCTCTTCGAACCGATAGAGGGTCACGACGACGTGAAGAGGATCCTGAAGTACGCCATCCTATCCCCGGAGCCGGTGCACGTACTGATGATAGGGGCGCCGGGCACCGGAAAGACGCTCTTCGCCATGTGTCTCGAGAAGCTACCGGGAGCGATGTTCGTGGCCGGCTACCGCTCCACCAAGGCCGGGCTCTACGAGGTGCTCAAGCAGTTCAGGCCCAGGTTCCTGATAATCGACGAGATCGACAAGATGAGGTACGAGGACATAACGATACTCATCAACCTGATGGAGGAGGGAAGGATAATCAAGGCCCTGAAGGACGGCTACGAACAGGTAGAGCTCAAGACCTGGGTGATAGGCACGGCCAACACGCCCAGGATCCCCCACTTCATTCGATCCAGGTTCGAGCCCTACATCATCGAGTTCAAGCCCTACACCAGGGAGGAGTACGTAAGGATCGTGCCCAGGGTCCTCGCCAAGATCGAGAACATTCCCGAGGACATCGCTAGGTACATAGCCGAGAGACTCGTGGAGATGAACATCACCGACGCCAGGGCTGCGAGGAACCTCGCGAGAACGGTCAAGCCATTCATCCAGGACAAGACCAAGGCTATCGAAGTCATCGATACCCAGATAGCGATACTGAGGAAGCGGTACTGTCGCGCATCACTTTCCGCTTACTACGCACAGCCCACCTATGGCTAGTAGCGCGAGCAGGCCCTTACCTATCTTTTTGGTGGTCACGGGGGTTACCCTGCCCGCGCCGCTTATCCACGTGGCTGGGTCGGGCTTGCCGTACCCCGTATCGTTGTCGGGGCCCGATACCCATACATCTACGCTGAGCCTCTGAACGATCGCCTTGGCCCTACCGATGTCGAGGCCCGGATGCGCCTGGGCCACGAGCGCCATTATCCCCGCCACCACGGGCGTAGCCATGGAGGTCCCCCTCATGGCCACCACGCTACCGTTCAGTCCCGTCGACGCTACCCGCTCGATGGGCTGTTGATCGCCGTACATGTCTCCCGCGCCGCCGTACGCCGATACGTCCGGCTTGATGGAGTAGAAGCACCCCGGTCCGCGGCTACTGAACCACGCCGGCTGGTCCCTGCATACGTTCAGCCCTATCGAGCCGACCGCGATGACCTCCGGGATGCATGCGGGGCACGCCACGGTTCCCTTGCCCGGGCCGTAGTTCCCCGCCGCGACCACGGGGATGACGCCCATCTCCGTCGCCCTTGCCAGGACGTCGCGTATCGTCGAGAAGCAACACTCTATGGGTGCCCCCAGGCTCATGTTGATGACCTTGGCGCCCCTCTCCACCGCGACCTCGATGGCCCTGATAACGTCGCTGAGCCTACCCCTGCCACCGCTCGTCAGGGCCTTGACGTCGATTATCGATGCCCCGGGAGCCATGCCCGCCAGCTCGTAGCCCCCGTACTCGCCGGGCTCCGCCACTATGATGCCCGCGACGTGGGTCCCGTGAACCGACGGCCTGCCCTCCCCCGTTACATCGATTCTCTCGACGATCCTGCCCCTCAGCGCCGGGTGAGAAGCATCGATCCCTCCGTCGATCACCGCCACCTTGATACCCTTTCCATCGTATCCCGTGGACCAGACGTCTGGGAGGTTAAGCGCCCTCGCGATCTCCATCGTGGTGGTTACACGTCCACGAAAAAACCGTTGTTGCTCGCGAACCTGTTGCGTCGTGAACTCGACGTCTCTTTCAATCCTTGTTACGCCGCTCATCGAGAACACCATGGCTAGCGCTCCCTGTGGAACGTCGGCGACGACGTAGGGGCTCAGCCTACCGATGGCGATTACCCTTCCCCCCATCCTAGCGATCTCCTCCGCCACCGCCCTCGCCGCCTCGAAGCTGGCGCAGTGAATGATTACCCTAACCATCGTTCTCCCCTACCGCTGACCGCTCGCAACTTTATAAAGCATGAGCCCTCCGAACACCGTCGCCAGGAAGATGAATCCCAGCGGCGCTATCGTTACGATGAACTCCTTGACGTCGCCGATCAGCCCACCCATTCGAGGCGCCAGCACTATCCACGCAACGCTTATGCCCAGCGCCCCGAGAATGCCAACGATCAGCGGGACGACGAAGCCCATCGCCTCGACCTCGCCCTCGACACCGATACGGATCTCCCTGCCCTCGACCCGCACGTAGGTCACGGGAACGCCCCTTCTCCTGAGCCCCTCGAATATCTTTTCGGCGACCTCCCTCGGATTTTCAATTCTTTCTCGTGTCACTACCCTTATCTCCACGCTATCACCTCCCACGCCTCATCTGGGAGACGGCCACCGCCACCGCGCCCGTGCCGAGGACGATTCCTAGGGCGGCCAGACCCCACTTCATGGCTTGCTCGAACGGCGTCGACGGTGGCCTGGGTTTCCATCCGAATATTGGTCCCGTCCACACGTACCCCTCGACGATGAGCTTGACCAGGAACTCCGCCGCCGGCGAGTAGAACACGCACATGTTCGCCCACACCTCCATCCTCGCCTGAACGACTCGCTGAATCATCAACAGCTCCGGGTTGATGCTGACCTGGTTCTCGCCGACCCTTCCTCCTCCCTCGACCTCCAGAACGATAACGTTGTTGACTATGACCCTCGCGGTGACGACGCCCGAGCCGGTCCTGCACCACGCGTAGACGTAGGCCCTTACGTTCTTCGCCTTCTTAAGGAAGTCGATGACTCCGAACCGCGCTAGATCCACCGTTCTATCGACCCAGTTGTAGGTTCCGAGGGGATGCACATGCACGGCTCCCTGATAGATCGGAATCTCTATCCTCTCCCACTTCCAGCCTCCCTTCGCGCTCACAGGTTGATCACCTCGACGCTCTCCTCGCCCTCCTCAACGCTTTCCTCTCCCGCGCCCCAGGTCGGCTGCTCGCCCTTCTTCTTCTTGGGCTTCCTGAGGACTATCTCGCCACGACACGTCACGTACGGGTGACCAGGGTCGAACACCTTGCCCCTGGGTATCTCGATCCTCACCACGTGCTCCGCCACGTGCCTGCCCCTGGTCGCGGGCCCCATATCCTTCTCCTCGCTCTCGAACGTTAGGTCCTCGGGTCCCTTCCAGATGGTGATCACCCTGCCGTCGGGCGTTACCTTGGTCTCGACCTCGTAGACTATGGCGCTACACACGACCCTACTAATCATCTCGACAGGCAGGTCTCTCAGCACGTCGGCGACGATCCTGAAGCTAACGGTGTCGCTCGGGCTTATCTCGGTCTTGTCGGCCTCGAGCCTCGCCTCGATCGGGAACGGCCCGAGGAGCCACTCAACCACGCTCTTCTTCAGCGTTATCCACAGCTCGATCGGTATGCACGGCCTGCCGTCGACGATGGTGGGCCTAACGTCGTTCCATCCGTAGCCGGTTACGGACCAGGATATCACCTCGGCTCCGCGGAGGCCTAGATCGATCTCCTCGCCGAACTCGTAGAACTTGACGTCCTTCAGCCACGCGCTGATCTTGGTGAGGTCGCTTGGGTCGCTTGGGGGCTCGAATACCAGGATCATCTTCCTGGTCTCGAGACCGGGATCGCAGGGTCCTACGATATCGAAGCAGACGCCGACTGTTATCACGATCCTCCTTATCGGTGCCTTTACCGTCTTCGGCATACCTATCCTTTCGCCGGCGCCCCGGCGAGTTAGCTCGTACCTGAACCCTATCGCTCCACCCGCGTCGCCCCTCATTGCCTTGGCGTTGATGTACGCCTCCTCGACGGTCTTCCCATCGAAGTTCTCTAGGTGCGAAACCTTGGATCCCCTCATCGGATGGAGCCTGAAGTAGCGCGACACGTGCTTGTTAAAGAACCGCACGTCCCAGGCACTTTCAACTGTTCCCGACACCTCCTCGCCGAGGAATATCTCGACGAGCATGTACGCACCGCTCGGCATACCTTTGAGCTTGGGCTTCTCGAGCACCTCGACAACGAACTTCCTACAGTTGCCGTCGACGCACACCTCTATCTCGTGCTTGCCGGGCTTGGTCGGCTTCCACTCCACCCCAACGTTGTTCATGGCCCATCTGAGGTCCGCCTCGATGGTCTTCTCCGCGCCCTCGGTTCTATCGATGAACCTGATCCTGTACCTACCGGGCCTACGATCTATCCACACCTTAGCGTAGAGCCTGGCTCGATGACCAAGGAACACCCTGTCGCCTACCGTACCCGTATCTAGGTCAACAACGAATACCTTGGCCACGTAGGGTACCGGCCAGGGCACTCCTACCCCTCGACAAGCGTTGGGGAGGGAGCTAAAAAGGTTGGGGATCTACGTCACGGAGAGTAGGCGAGCGGTGTTGGTCCCCTGGGTGGTTTCCACTCTTCCTCTACCTCCAGGTATATCACTCCCTGCAGATCGTAGGTACCGGGCTCGTCGAAGCGCAGAGTAAAGGTGTAGCTCCTGGTGGCGGGAGCAACGAACCTGTCCTCGCGCTGGCCAAGGAGCCTACTACCCGCGTAGAGCATTACCGTCGCCTTGATGCGGTAGCCGGTTGGCTCGCTGACGCTCAGCACGATCCTAGCGTGCGTCTCCTCACCGACGCGTAGCCTAGTCTTGCTAACGCTCAGCGTGGCCCTGGCCCTAACGCGCTCTGGAGGCGCCCTCGTAACCACCACCTCCACCACGTTGGTACGAACCTGGACAGCCACGACCCTTCCCCATCCACGGAATCCCAGCGTAGCTTATTAGCGCTACACCATTACGTGGCCGAACCTAGACGCGCAACCGATCACAGCCTAGCAGAAGGGCACCGCCGGCTCGCCGGCGAGCTCCTCTATCTTGCGCACGACCAGCTCGGCCGGGGTTATCCATACGTACTGATCGTCGGCGTACGACATCAGCCCGATTATCATCCTTCCCCACGGCGTATCGATGAACACAGTCTTGCCACTGGTAATCGACCCCTCCAGACCGCTCCTAGGCACCCTGATAGTTCCGTACTCCGTACACCTACATTCGTGGCTTGAAGTAACGATGTTGTTATCGATATCGAACGCAGATACCCTGGCAACAACGAACCTGCTTATCGCCGCTACCCACCCCTTTTCATCGGGGAACCTAGGCGAGATCGATTGAATAGCCCTACCAATGTCCGTGACGCGGTATATCGTGTACTCTGGATACGGAGACCCTGGCTGCTCCCGGCAAACCAACTCAAGGAAGTCGTAGTCAAGGTTACAGTGACCACACGTAACCAGGTAAACACTTCCGCCAGCCCTAACGTAGAAAGATGGAACGGGATAGCTACCCTCACCAATGTGCCTAACCATGGTCTCACCCCTACACCCTCCACACCTTAACCCTTACCCTGATATTTACGTGAACAGATGTATCCAGTACTATTACTCCATCAACAAAGCGTCTCTTTGTTAACGTAATACCAAGGTCCTCGTGAAGGATAAATGGATTGATGCCGGGTCCAGTAAATACTATTCTAACGTAGTCATCCTCCTCTAGACCAGGGCCTTCAACGCATATCAGAACAACGTAGTCACCTTCAGAAATCACAATGCCAGGAGTAGACGGAACAAGCTGGACCGAGCCACTGAAAGGCACCGTGTCGTTCTGCCAATCGGCGTCCCACGCTATCATATCTTTAAACGCTTCTAGATTGTTGATTAGCTGTACGTAGCTCATTAGCGCAACGTCGCTCCTAACACTATCTACCACATCCTTTAAGTACTTTAGGTACCCGAAGCTCATCATATCATCCCTAGACCTTGAGTACCTTAATACCTACCTTAACGGTGCAACCAACGTTGACATCTGCTACTATCGAGTCGTAGTCCGGATCGATACAGTTCTTGTTAACCTCTGCAACAATCATTCTGAGCACACCGCCTACGCCTGTTTCAATCCCCTTTACCTCGGTAACGACGTAGTTATTGTATGGCCCGCTGACCCTGATCTTTACGTAGTCGGACTCGCTCATTCTCCCCGATACGACCTCTACGAGCAGTATTACTACGTACTTGTTTGGTGTGTACCCTATTCCCGGTCCTAGTAGGGTAATCGTCCCGCTGTACGGAGTCGTATCGTTCTGCCACGCTACGTCCCAGGCTATGCCATCTTTAAGCGCGCTTAGGTTGGTGATAAGTTGCACGTAGCTCATGTTAGCTACGCTCTGCTCGATTCCCTCGATCTTCTTCTCTAGGTATGATAGGTACCCGAAGCTCATTAGCTCACCCCGTGCCCAACAACGTATATCTCCTCGTCGGCTGAGCCAACGTTCTTTACCTCTATCTTTGATAGGTCGACGTTGTTGAGCTCTATCCAGTCGCCGGGGTGAAGAACTACGTACTGCGACCCATCAACGTCGGTGCCTACCCTAATCGGACTGCCCTGGGCGGTACCGTCCTCCTTAACCGCTGGGTTCGCGATCAGTACCCTAGCCGCGACTAGCCTGGTCGCCGATATCTTCGTCTTGTCTCCGGGAGCGATAACCATTCTTATGAATAGCGGGGCGTGCTCCGAGGCCAACCAACTAACCATTTTGCCGAGCAGTAGCCACATGGTTCGCCCCTCGATCTACGCGACTGCGAGGCTTATTAACGCTGAGTAGCATCGCCTCGCATCCTCCTCAATTCGTTCTCTAGCTCGATCAGCCTCGCCTCGAGCTCTTCGATTCTACGCCTGCATCCATGTCGAGCCTCGCGCCTCTCGGTAATCAGTGCGCGAAGCTCCTGTATCTCTCGAGACAGCTCATCGACCCTGCCGCGGAGCGTCGCCAGCTCCATGCCTAGCCTAGCGATCCTTTCCCGTAGCCCATCGAGCTCTGGCTCGATCACCTCGACGATCCTCCTCCTCAGCCACCGCATCACGCTACTCCACCCGGATCAACCGGGCTACTTGTCATCGCTACGTGTTCTCGCTACCGCGATGGGTACCCGCCCCCGCTCTCGCTCGCTACGCTCAGACCGTACCTGGATAGATCGACGAAGCTCCTGGATACCAGCACGTAGTAGGCGTAGAATATGTTTCCGCTCACCTCGGTATCGCCGTCGCTCAACATCACCGCCGAGATCGTGGATACGCTGTCCTCGGCCCTGAAGAGCCTGGGCAACGCAACGGTTCCGCTCACCGTTACGGTGGCTCCGAGCCTGCGTAGCTTAACAGATATCGCTCTGCTCCTGGCTATCGCATAGAGTAGCATCATGCCGCTGTCCCTGATCCTGATCCTTACGTCGGTCGATACGAAGGCCTTTCTCAACACCGCCATGGGGCTGTCGAACGTTAGCCTAGGCCTCGGGTTGGTCGTGTAGAATACGTAGTGCCTACCTAGCTCGTCCTCCACCACCTCGTCGGCCTCCCTGCCGTCCAGGTACGGCGTTCCGCCGACCGGAACGAGATCGAACCTGTAGAGCGACACGATCTCGAACGGACCATCGCGCCTGACCACCCTTACCTCGTCGGGCTCCGGGAGAACCGGCTCCCTGTACGCCGCTACGCGCAACTCGACAGTGTGGATGTGTAGAGACTGCCCGAACGATGCCGTGACCGACACGTTGACGGTCTCGCCAACGTAGCCGAACTCGATCACGCACCCGGCAACGCCCGATTCGTCGAACCTGGTCTCTACGGTCTTGCTAACCCCGTTCACCGCTACGCTGAGCTCGACCCTCCGGTTCGCCGCTCTATAGTCGCCAACGATGAGCACCATCACGTCCAACCTCTTGTACCTCTCGCCGAATGCGTAGGTAAGCGAATGAGACACGCTACCGACCGTCGCGTCCACGTTCTTGAGCTCGGCGTGCTCCGCCACCAAACCATCGAACTCCTTGACCTGGGGCGATCCCTCCACCTCTACGACCTCCGGTATGTCTCCCATCCTGATCCTCCACTCAGGGTTGAGCATGGCTACCCCCGGCTAGGATGAGCGGTCCGAACTTATTAGCTCTGGACTAGTGCCTGGCCATAAGCCCTAGCGTTAGCAGGTCCCTAACCTTCTTCACCGAGTCGGTACCCTTGCTATCTAGGTACTCCAACAGCTCGCGGTAGAGGCGCTGAACCTCGAAGTAGAAGCTAGCGCTACTAGCGCTATCGTAGATCTCAGACACCCTGGGGTCGTACGGCATCGCGTCGCGGACGGCCTTGATGGCGTCGAGTAGCGGCGTCGGTCTTATGGTAAGTATGAAGCTACGCTCCTGGTTCGGGTCGAGGTTGAAGTTGCCGTCGCTGTCCCAGAACGTTAGCAGTAGGTACGAACCCCTATCGAATATGCATCTTCTAGTGACCGGTACGCGCTGGTACGTTACCTTGATCGGTGGCTGGCTAGTGTCTACCGTGACCGCCGGCACGTTGTCGATCCATACCTCGACCTTGGCGATGTTCGTCACATCGGGGTTACCAACGACGCCACCGTACCTGCTCTGGGGAACCGCGCAGATAGCCCATGTCAACCAGAACGTTCCTGGCTTGTAGCAGTGCCAGTTCCACAGCGTTCTCGTCTCGATGTAGTAGTCGGTGTCTGTCGTGTACGCCCTGAGGCGTATGATCGTGTCCTTAACGAAGTCGCTTACGTTCAGCTTGATTAGCAACAGCCTAACCACGCCGGCATCGAAGTCGCAACTAAAGTCTTGAGCGGTAGAGAACGTCGTCCGCCATGTATTGGTATCGACCTGTGTCCATGCATCTAGCGTTGATCGCTCTGTCTCCTCAACAAGATCCATCCTATCGATATACCTCACCAAGCTCTTGTCAAGCTTAACGAACAGATCGTTCTCGATCAGCTTGACCAGGCTCAGCACCACCTTCGAGCGCCCCCTGTTGCGTACCTTGAACAGGAACTTGAGGTGCGTTGGCCCAGCCCAAGCGTAGGCGAAGTTTATCGGTTCGTCGAGCATGTCGACCACCTCGATTGGCGGTCTGTAGATCACCGAGAAGTTCTGCACCGACGTCAGCCCGGTCATGAGGTCTATGATAACGTTGATCGCGTCGTACTGCGAGCCGAACGAGATGCCGTATATCATGATGGGGCAGCTGAAGTTGATGCCGGTCACTGCCACCTTTATCGCACCCTTGCTCGGATGATCATAGTCCCTAACAACCAGCGGGGTAAAGCCCACGTCCTGAACACTGATGTCGGGCGTCTCCACCTTCAATGCCCGCGGAACCGAATATACCAACCCAGTAAACGGCAACGGCGCATACAGTCCATCCGTGAACTCCTGGATCTCGGTACCCGGATCAGTACCATTGATGTAGTAGTACAGCGCGCGTTGCGTCCTGTTGCCAACGTTCCACATATCCTGCGTCTGCTCGACCTTTCCATCCCACGAAGATTGCTTGTCGACGGTCTCCCACCCCCACGGGTACTCGACCTGAACCGACGTCCTATCGCTCGGAATCAACCCCTTTCGCGTGCACAAGTACCAGCCGAACATGCCGCCCGTGTTGGCAAGGATAATGCCCTTCGATCTTAGTATCGACATTAGGTCCTGGAACGCAGTCCAGAAGTAGATCCTGTAGACATCGTTTGTCGAGTCGTACTCCACGTATCCGTCGGGTATAGGAAACGTCTCTCGATCAATTATAAGTATATCACAGTTTATCGATGTTGAATCGAACCTCTTGGTGCCTGAACCGGCGAGCAACAGGTTCTGATCGCAGTGAACCTGCGCGTAGAAGCCGTAGTCTAGTAGCCTCTGGGCCCAGTCCCTCCACTCTGGGATCGGTAGCCACCAAACGATTTTCATGCCCGGACCCCGCCACTACCCATCCTGGCACGAGCTGGTAATAAACCTACGTCAATGAGAGCACGATGTTCCTGAGTCTAGCCAGATCCATCTCGACGCTGGCGTTAGCGGACCTCGATAGCGCGAGCAACACGTCGATCAGGGCATCGATGCGGGTCTCGTCGCTGGACGGATCAACGCCGTAGATCACGATCGGTGGATTGAAGCTAAGCACCGCGATCGCCTGCTCCACCTCTCCATCGATCGAGTTATCGCCCACCACCTCGACGACCGGCTCCGCATCGGCGTACTTCCTAACCCTGATCCAGTCGATGATCGTCTGGTCGCCGACCTTGTTCTGGTACGCTCCGTCGTGCCACGTATCGTCTACGACAGCAACGTAGACGTTTCCAAAGTCGCTGGTAGAGATCGTGCACGATTGCCTCGTTCCCGACGCGTACGTAAACGCCTCGATCTCGCTGGCGCTCCTAACAATGTACCCTGCCACGTGCATCTCGGTTCCCGTCGCGGAGAATCTACACACGTTGCTGATCCCCTGGGTGGGCGTAAAGTAGACTACGCTGTACGTACCGGATCCAGCCAGTCCAGCGACAGCGTGCGAGTATCCACGGCTCCAGTTCCCGTTGGATCCGTTAAGTATAGCTATCGATCCATCAGCATCCATCCCCTCGATGAACCTGATCCTTGCCTCGACGACGATCGGTGGCGCGAAACCCTGCTTCGAGACTATGTACCTGAACGCCGATCCATCCCTAACAACGAGCTGGTCACCCCTAACAACGAAGTAGCTATCGTCGTAGCGATCCCACTTGTTGGTATCGACCACTCCTAAGCCGAAATCATCGTAGAAATCGAACACAGCGTTTCCGTCCCTGGCGCGGTTGATCGTGGTCCTCATTATCGTTAACGTTACGGATCCTCCCGCCGGTATCCTCGGTATCCTTACCCATACAACCCTAGATGGACTAGCGGTACACTCCCCGTTATCCTGCTCGAAGCAGAACGTAACGCTGTTGCCATCATCGTCGATGATCATCAGGTACGTTGGCGCTGGAAGAACGCTGGATAGATCGATCCTGACCTGGTGATCGACCAGGTTGTAGCTGTTCGGGTTCGATACCCTTACTAACCATGCGGTCGCGGGGTGCGATCCGTACGCCCTGACCGTCGCTAGTGGCGTCAACCCTACCTCGATCGCGCTGGGCGAAACGGATCCATCGACCACTACCCCGTTGGTGACCCTCACCCGCTTGCGTAGGAAAGGAAGCTCGACCACGAAATCTGAGGAGCACTGGAACCCCCTCGAAGCGATCCTCCTAGCAACGTAGTAGTACAGCGCTCGTTGCACGTAGTCGCCCACGTCCCATATATCGTGGTACTGCTCGGCACCGCCGTAGCTATCCACGCGCTTAACTACCTCCCATCCCCACGGAAGCTCGACGTACACGACATCCACGTTGCTTGGTACCACTCCCTTCCTCGTGGCTAGGTACCTAGCGAACTGGCCCCCGACCGCAACCATGATCGCTCCGGAGCCAGTAAGCGCGCTGAATAGGTCCTGCATCGCTTGCCACAAACGTACGTTCCATCTATGGTACACGCTATCGTACTCCACGTAGCCGTCGGGAACCGGAAACAGCTCGCCGTTGATCACCAGCACGTCGAAGCCGATGACGTTCCGCGAGAACCTCTTGGTCAGCGGATCGGCGAGAAGAACGTTGTGATCGAAGTGAACCTGGGCGCATATACCGCGATCCAGAAGCCTTCGAACCAAATCCATCCAGTCGGGCGCCGGTAGCCACCACGCTACCTTCATCAGCTGACCACCTCCCACTGCGACACCTGGGTAAGGTTGCCGTACGAGTCGTAGCTGAATGTTCGCCTCACCGTCCTGGTCGACCCATCGTCGAGGATGATCGTTAGCTGGACCTCGGTCAGGTTACCGTTGCTATCGTAGGCGAAGCTCTTGGACCCCTCGTACCCCTCTACGAGCTCGTAGCGCGAGGCGCTGGGGTTCCAAGCCATTATCCTCACCTTGTTCTTCAGCGTCGCGACCTGGCTCGACGGTAGCGGGTACTCCGATGGAAGGTTGCTCACGCTGACCGCGCCAGCTATGGGCACGGCATCGACCACGTTCCTCCAGGTACCGGTCGAAGAATCGTATATCTGGAGGCGCGCGTACCTCGGAAGCGACTCGCCGAGCCTGTCGTATATATCCGTCAGGCTCCTGGAGTCGACGCCCGTTATCGCGTCCCTGAGGCTAGACAGCGGTATATCTAGGTTCTGCACGTGGCTGGACAGATCGTCGCCTCCCGTGCTGGTCAGGCTAACCCTTACCCGCCCACGGTTGTCGGGGGGCAACCCCACCTCCAGGACGGGTACGAACCCTATCCTCGCCTCCCTATCGATGTATATCGAGTAGATGTACATGCCGGCGATGGTCCAGAACCTGCTCTTGCCCGGATCGACGTACTCGTCGATTATCGTCTCCTCCTCGAAGTCGAAGATCCTCCTCGTTACCACCACGCGACACCGGTTGGAGTCGTCGAGGTTCTGGACGCCTATCACCACGACGTTGGCCAGGTACCTGAACATATTGATCTCCAACACCTTGCTGAGCACGCCGGGGGCCGGAGGCTTGCCCGCGGTGGGCGGCTCGTGCCAGAACGAGCCGGCTACGGATACGGGCGTCGAGGCCCTCATTCTACTCCACCTCCGCCAGAGCTACGATGCCCACGCGGAAGAAGTAGGCGTAGTCGGTAATATTCTCGATGATGAACCTGATGTAGTTCCTAACGACGAGCGGGGTCCTCGACAGGTCTATCTCGTCTATCGTATCGTCGATGATATCGTGCAGGATCACCTCGTTGTCCGCCTCCATCCTTACCCTGAACACGTTGTACGGCACCGTGAACTTTATCCTCACGACGTGCCACGCCTCATCAGGGATCCTTACCTCGGCATCAGCAACGGCGCGGGGCGGAACGACCTTCTCGACCCTCCTGATCCTGATGCTTCTCCTAGCCAACGTGGTCCCCCGATCCTGGAACGCGTAGCAAGCTAAAAAGCTCGCTACGATGGTAAGGCGCCCAGAGCCTTGGTCAACCACGCTAGCCACTGGGACGCCTGGAGCATCGCTCCGATGCCTACGCCAACGAAGAACTCTATGATATCGCCAATGAACTTGGTCTGGGACTCCTCGCTCCCCTTCCTATTCTTGTACAGGTGCTCCACCAGCTCGTAGCCGATGAAAGCCACGGCCGCTCTCGGATCGGCTCCGCTGACGATGCCGAGGAGCAGGTGACCAACGCTGAACTTATCGTCGAAGATATCCACCTTCACGCTCTCGCCCACGAGCTCCTTATCGCCCTGAGCTTCCTCCTACCTCGCTTCCTCCTTGGGTCCAGACCTAGGTACTCGGCGAACCTATCGCCCTCCTCGCCCCACTCCTCGTACCTGATGTGGTTGAACCTAAGCATCGCCTCGTACCTGAGGTCACCGACGACGTAGACGTTGCTATCAACGTCGACCTCCGGGAAGCTCCTCGGCATTCTATCCAGCGTCGTCTCTACGAGCCTCCACGACCCATCGATCGATGCCAACACCCAGGCGTGGCCACCGAGGAGCTCGGAGCCGCGGTAAACCATTCCCATGCACACGTAGTAGTCCACCCCCAGGAGCTTCATCGCCGCGCCCAGCAGGATCGAGCAGTCCTCGCAGTCCCCCACCCCCTTACCTGTAGCTTCGTAGAACAGCATGGATTCGGCGGCGCTCCTCCAGTAGTCGAGCTCTATATCTATCCTTTGAATTGGTGGGAGAAACCACAGCCTGAACCCATCGAACGAGTGCCAGTCCGTCGGAACGATACCTAGGTACAGCGGGTACTCGAACACCTCCACAACGAACCTGATGGCTTCCTCGACGCCCATCGAACCGTAGACCCTCTCTACGCTATCAACGAAACTCCTCTCGAAGTAGCTCCACCTATCGTTTATCAACTGGTGTAGCTTCACGCTCCACAGCCTCTTAGCTATCCTCGGCGGAGCGATATCGAGCCCCGGAACCGTTGGGAACGGCTTGGCTACCCACACCAAGCGTCGCGTCACCTGCTCGGCACCGAGAACACGTAGATCACGGTGAACCTTTCCGGCACGTAGTGCACGGGCTCCAACACGTACCTGAACCCTACGAAGCGTAGCTCGCACCTCCTCGGCGACGTCCCGCTGGGAGCGACGTTGTAGACAACGAACTTAGGTACGTCGCCCTCGAAGTAGAACATCTCGGTCAGGTGCCAGTGGTTCCTCGTTACCCAGGTCGTTACCCTGTGCATCCTGTTCTTGGTCGTGTACCTACCCGTAGACTCGGGGTGGTAAACCTCGACCTCGAAGTCGTCGGTCTCGATCGTGAACCTCACGTGACCCAGCTCGTAGTCGCCGAGCTTCAGCTCCTCGGGCTTGATCTCCACGTAGCCACCCGGGCGAACGTCGCTGGTCACAACCTTGAAGAAGAACGGCTCGTAGTATAGCACTCGGTAGAACAGCTCCCTCTCCTCGGCCAGCCTCCTCGCTCGCTCGGGATCGCGCTCTATGGCGCCGAGCACCTCCCTTGCCTCGTCAACGGTCTCCAGAACCAGCACGTAGTCGGCTAGCCTTACTATGGGCTCGAACTCGTACTTGAAGTGCATATACAGGGCCGTCACGCTCATGCCTCCCACCTCGATCGGTCTAAGAAAGGGTTAAGAAAAAGGGTTTATAAAGTTTGGGATCCAGGGACGCGCTAACCTATGACCACTATCTTGGCGGTCACGCTCTTGGCGGTTACGGTAACGGTGCTGGACGTCGGGTTGTAGACCCTTATGGTTACGGTTGCGCTTCCCTGGGCTAGGCTGATGCTTACGCCGGCGATGGCTAGTCCATCGGGTAGCCCGCCGATGCTCTCGATCATGGCTACTCCCGCTCCGCTGATGTCGCCGTCGGTGGCGGTCAGCACGATGTCGACGGCGGTGCCCGCGGCCACGTCCACGTCGCTGGCGGGGCCGGTGGCGGTCGCCTCGACGATCCTAGCGACGTTGGATCCGTAGACCCTCTCCAGCAGTATCTTGGCGGGCACGGTTCACACCCCTGTCGCTAGATGACGCCGCTTATATCGATGATCTTCTTACCGGCTATGATCTTGCCCTTCTTCTCGGCCACGAGACCTAGGATGACCAGCTTCTCGGCGTCGTCCCTCTCGGTGGCGGTTGCCCTGACCACGATGTTGTCGCCGCTCTTGTAGATGATGGGCATCCTGAAGTATACCACCGGCTCGTCCTGGACCAGCATCGGCTCGAGCTGGAACACCGCAATGGCCTCGGCGGTACCCTTGTAGAACTCTAGCTTGGTTATCCTTGGCGTGGTATCGATGTACGCCAGTCCGTAGAACACGATGTGCTTCTCGTCTGGTAGCGTGATGTTGATTATCGTGTTCTCTCCGGCGGTTACGCTGAACTTCCACTCCTCGTTGGTACCAACGTTGAGGTCGGTGGTTGGTAGGAGGTCCCTGAATACGTAGTTCTCTACCTTCTCACCCTTCTCGATGATGGCCTTCCTCAGCATTGCTCGCGCCAGTTGCTTGACTGCCATGACGTATCGCAGGTCCACCTCCTTCTTTGGTACTAGGTAGCTGTATACGTACTCCACTGGGAAGGACACTCCAGCTACGGTGAAGGTCTGGACCTCGCTCATACCTACCTCCCCGCAACGCTGTGCGCTAGCAGGGTTTATTAGCTCGGGGTTCCCAGAGGTACCCAGGTACCCCGCCAGGTGATAGAATGGCGAAGAGGGTGATAAAGATCAAGGTCGACGAGGAGCTCTACTGGGCCTGGGAGAAGGCGAAGGCGGAGCTGAGGGCGAGAACGAACGAGGAGGCCCTGATAAAGCTGTTAAAAAAGGCTGGATTCGTTCAGGAGATCAATCCCTAGGGATTCACGACCTCGCCAGCCTCACCAGTCTCGTAGAGCCTGCGCTCTTCCTCCTCGGGCGCGGCAAGAACTATGGCTTCGCCGAAGGCTTCGCCACCTACCGCGGTCTCGGTTGGTCTGGCCCTGATGCTGGCGGCGTAGGCCTCGATCCAGCTACTGATGGTCATGCCCAGCAGGTCTCCGTAGGTGTCGGGACCGACGCCCGTTATCAGCTTGAACAGGTCGCTAACTATCCCGCCGACGGCTCCGGCGGCCAACCCTAGGTACACGTCGGGGTTAACCTTCATCTTCGCGCCGAGCCACAACAACGCGATGCTTACCGGTATCCTAACGCCCAGCTTAACGACGGTGTGAGCCCTTCCCGTCAGCCTCAGCCCGCTGGCCACGGCGCTACTGATAATGTCGCCCACAACGATACCGGCGCCGGTGCCCAGGAACAGGTCGGTCTTATCCCTGTAGAGCCTCAGAACGTCGCTCAGGGTAGCCCTGATCCCTGTCGGCGCCATCGCCATACCTGCTCACCCCTTACGCTACGTGTTGCTCGCTGGATGCATAGCTCGCGCTGTAGCTGGCAACCATGTACCAGCTGGCGGGTGGTAACCCGAACTCGCTGGCCTTGCCCTTGGTCAGGTACTGCACGACGTCGATGACTAGGCTAGTGATGGCCCCGAGGCTCATTCCTACGCCGACCAGCCTCAGCTCGGGCTTTGCCTTCCTGCTAACCACGTAGAACACGGCGCTGGTAGCGATCTTTCCTAGGCTACCGACTACCCTGGCATCGACCTTGTCTCCCAGAGCCTTAACCAGGTTCTCTCCAACCACGTTGCCCGCAGCGAACCCCAGCACGTTGCCCAGGGCCAGCAGAGCGTAGTCGCCCTCCATCCATCCGCTGATGCTTACGCTCGTACCCTCGTCCGGGAGCCTGTAGATACCGAACAGCATGGTTTCCCCTCGATGAAGCTAGCTAACACCCTTTATAAAGTCTGGGTCGTGACCTCAGCTCCCGACGAGCATCCTGGCCACGGCCCTGCCCAGTTCAATGATCGCGAGCCCCAGCTCCTTCCACTCCTCGACGAACTTTTCCCGCGGTAGGTAGCCCCAAACTATGGCGCCGTCCACAGTCGATAGCCAGACTATGAACTCTATCGCGGCCGAGATCGGGTCGCTCCTAGCCTTCTCAATGAACGTGCCGAGCACGGTCTTGACTATCTCCACCCTCTTATCGTAGGGAAGCGAGTAGAACTCCCTAACCAGTTGCTCGATCTCCTCCTGAGAGACCGAGGCCCGCGACAAGGTTGAACACCTCAGCCACCAGATCCCTGAACTCCGGCCTCACCACGTGGTTCGCCACCAGCTTCAACTCCAACGTTCTGTCCCTCAGCTGGCTTAGGTGGCTCGTTACGCACGCCAGATCCCTGCACGTTGCCGCTGTTCGAAGTAGCTGGGCTAGGGAGCTTAGGAACTGCTTGGCGAACCTGTCCCTCTCCTCCTCCGGCATTCTTTGCCACAGCTCCTCCGCCAAGCTTCGCACCCGCTATGAGACCGCGCAGGCTGGGTATATTAATCGTTGGGACCGTCGGTCTCGGCGACGCCTGCGCCGATCCTCCGCCTCCGGCGAGTTGCGACAGTAGGCTCACTAGCTTGCCGAAGCGCTCCGGGTCCCTCAGTAGCTCGGCGAGGGACACTATGAGCTGCTTGAACGCCTCCGACAACTTCTCGCGCTCGATCTTCTTGATCTCGTACTCCTTGTCTACGTACTTCATTCGCTCCCCCTCCTGCTCCCTAACCAACCGCAGGAGCTCCTCGCGAAGGCTCTTCATCTCCTCGGGAAGTAGCTCGCCCTTCTTGATCTTCTCCTGGATCTCGTTTATCACCTCCTCCGGGCTCTTTATCACGAAGCCCAGGCGCTTGAGCTTCGATATGAGCTCCTCGATCCTATCTATCGTCAATTCATTCGTTATGACACTAGACGACGAAGAAGAATTGACGACGCTCTTCAGCTCCTCGAACTTCCTGTGGAGCTCGGCGATCCTCTCGTCGAACCCCCTCCTAATCTCCTCGATGAGCTTGAGGGTCTCCTCCTGGCGCCTGCGGTCGTAGAGCTCCCTAACGATCTCCTCGAGCTTGTTCAGTCGCTCCTGCTGTTGCCTCATGACCTCGGTCAGCTCCCTGATACTCTCGCTAACGGCGCTCCTGAGGGCATCAGCGATTATCCTGGAATCGAACGACGGCTGCTGGTGTGGTTGCACGTCGGCGAAGGCGAGCCTCACCGCCTCCATCGCTATCCTCATGCGCTGAGCGAACCTTATCCACTTCATCATCTCGCGCTCCATATCGCCATCCTCCCCGCCGTCGAGCCTCTCGGCGAGCCTATTGATCAGCTTGGCCGCGGCTATGTCAGCGACCCTCCTACTCACCTCGCCCTGGCTCAGCTGAACCAGCTTCTCGACGGTGCTGACGCCGCGAAGCATCCTCGCGATCTCGTCGTCGTCGGCCGCAACCTCCCTGAGAACCTCGTCTGCGACCTGCACCGCGACCTCGGGAGGAATGTTGAGCTTCTCCGCGTACTTCGCCGCGAGGATCCTCAGAGCGTCGCCCAGAACCGTGCCGCCCGAGCCCGGTATGGAGGGTAGCTCAACTCTTTGCCCCTGTTGCTGTTCCCGCGACTGATTCGTTTCGTTAACGTTGTTGGTCTCAGACAATCTCGCCACCGCGAGCGAGTCCTCCCACGGATTTATAAATCTTGATGATCATCAAGACGATACCACCTCCCTCATCAGCTTGGATGCTATCGGAATCACGTCGGTCCTACCCTTCTCCACGGCGTCCAGTATCATCGCGCGGAGAGCGTCGAGCGCCAGCACCCTCTTTATCCCGGGCTTCAGTAGGTCTATGAGCGCCCTTATCACGGCCTTGTGCGCCAGGGTCTCGTACTCCAGCCGAGAGACGCGGTCGCGGTACCTTATGAAGAACAGCATGGCTTCCCTGACGCACTCGGCGTAGGTCTCGTACCCCTCCTCCTTGCACCACGAACCGAACTCGTCGACCACCGTTAGCCCGGTCCTGAACACGTCCTCGATCCACTTGGCGGCGGCGAAGTCCACTCGCTTGCCGAAGTGCTTGAGTATCCTGTTGAACACCACCCGCTCCATAACGTGGCTGAACACGCTACCTTCGCCCCCGGGGGACTCGGCCTGCTCCTCCTCCTTCATCCTTCGGTAGTGTTGGAGCCTCTTCCTCAGATGATCGTACGAGATGCCGAGCCTCGCGGCCACCTCCTTCAGCGACAGGTTGATCTCTGGATCCTGCGTAAGCTGAATGATGAGCTCGTAGAACTCGGGGTTCTCCTTGGGGTTCGGAAGCTTGTCGCCGGCGGCCCTCACCATGTCCTTGAGTTGCCTGAAGATCTCGTCTAGGATCTCGCGCTCGATCTCATCAGAGCTTTTATCCCCCTCCCCTTGCTTTCTCTGGTGCTCCCTCTCGGGGTTGCGCGACATAGCTCCCCCCAGTATTCCTACATTCACAGATCACCTCCGTGCAAGCCTTTATAACCGTTAATCCGTAGCAACATCGAGGGTGGAGAGCGTGGGTAGCCTAATCAACTGGCTCGTGGCGGCGGCCATAATAGCGTCTCCGTGGAGGAAGAGGCTGTGGCCACTGGCCGCGCTATCGGTGCTGATGGACCCTCCTCCCTACGTGGCGGTGAGCGACGTCCCGGAAGCGATGGAGCTGATACAGAGGTACTACAGGTACTACCTGGAGAAGGGATACCCGAGGGGCCTGGTCGAGAAAGCGATGGAGTGGGCCAAGGAGCTCGCGGAAGCCATGACCAACAAGCTCGACCTGCCGTACGAGGAGAAGAAGAGGGTGCTGGTATCGATGCTGAAGTTCTACCTAGAGAAGGCGGAGGAATGGATGAGGGGCATCCTAGGCTTAGTGGGGGCGGTAGCACCGACAACAACCAAGGAAACGACAATACCAACAGCAACGGCTCCGGCAACGGCGGTGGCGACGGCATGAAGCCAAGGTGGCTGGAGCTGGTGGAGAGGAACCCGGAGCTGGCTAGGTGGCTCGGCAGGCCGGAAGACATCGAGAGGCTACCCCCAGAATGGAGACCCGTGGCATGGAAGTACGGCCCCAAGCTGGCCGAGGCAGCCATGAGGTTCATCGAGAGGTACCTGAGCTCAGTGCTTAGATAGCACGCGCCTGAGATCTATGCCGACGATCCTGGCGAGCTCGACTATCGGTCTCAGCGCCAGCGCGAGGCTGAGCCTAGGGTCGTACAGTATCCTGACGGTGTAGACCATCAGCCTTATCGCGACGGACCTATCGACGCCCAGCGCCCTAGCGACCTCGTCGACGATGCTCATGGTCTCCGGATCCAACACAACGACTTTTTCATTCGCCTCCCCGTCCAGGACCGAGTACACGATCCTTCTATACGCCTCGACCACCGTTATCCCCTTCTTCGTCGCGTACCTCTTAACGAGCTCGTGGACGTCGGAGTCTATGTACACGCGTGATCTAGACCCCACGAAACCACCTATGTACAGCGCGTACAGCCGAGCTAATAAACCCTCTACACAAAGTTGAGCCCCGGTGAGGTCGCATGCCTAGATGGACCCCCGAGATGGCAACCGACCTTAGAAGGAAGCTAGAGGCAGTACCAGAGAAGGTGGCTGAGAAGGCACCTGACATGGCAGCCAACTGGGACGCAGCCAAGCCAGTAGCCGTACAGAACTACAGGAGCTACCTAGAGACCCTAGCAGCTGCCTTCCCGGAGTACGGCCTGCCCAACCCAGAGATAATCAGGCACTACGAGACCCAGCTACAGAGGACTCCAAGCACCCTGTACCAGAGCAGGACCGTCGCTGGCTTCAGGACCAACTGGCTACCG
>Ga0256842_1000444_pt1 | contig 36528 bp, 45 predicted proteins | sample 4559240metaG_FD_185973 | JGI IMG/M metagenome (GOLD analysis project Ga0256842, IMG submission 185973) | Hydrothermal vent microbial communities from Guaymas Basin, Mexico - 4559-240 | ecosystem: Environmental > Aquatic > Marine > Hydrothermal vents | place: Mexico: Guaymas Basin | collected...
ACGTAACGGAAACAGGAATAGTAGCAACTGACAGTATTAATGTAGAAAGAATTGATTATAATATATATGATTTTAATTTATTTCAAAATTTAGAGAAAAAGCAGTTAATTTTTGGATATCATTGTAAGAAACTCCATCAGGTTTGGTGGAGTTTTGTTTCTAAAGAAGCAAGTGAAAAAGATAAAATTCTTTATTATGATTATCTTAATAAAAATTGGGGAATTTTGAATTTAAACATAAATATAATTGGGGACGCAATAAAAAAAGAAAATGCAAAAACATGGGACGAGATTGAACAAACATGGAATGAAATTGAGCAAATATGGGACGAAAACACAACTAGTTTAGAAGAAGATGTAATGATTTTAGGAGATAAAAGTGGAAAAATTTATAGGCTAAATGGATATAGCGACGATGTTAACGATATAACAATGGAATTGGAAACTATACAAGTAAATCCGTTTGCAGTTGAAGGCAAAAAAGCTAGATTGGGTTGGGTAGATATTTTGGTAGATAGTGTGGATACATTTATTGTTGTAGATTTTTTTATAGATTATAATACAACTCCTTTTTTATCACGGGAGGTCAATCTAAACGGTGAAGGGGAAAAATGGGTAAGGGTTCAATGTGGTGTAACTGCGGAATTTCATAAAATACGAATAAGAAATACTTCAAAAAAAGCAATAAAATTTTATGCCATAATATATTATTTTAAACCTGTAAGAAGCAGGACAAGATGAGTCAACTTAAAAAAGTCGAAAAACCTCTTGTTGAATTGTCACAATTAAAAGATGTCAAGATTGCATATAATTATTTTGATATAAGGGTAACGAGAGCGGATAAAGCTGATTATGCTGACATAGCAAAAAGTTTGGTTGGACACGAAGATGAGAAGATTGATGTATCTAATTTTATGCTTAAATCTGAATATGATCCAGATAACGATAAGAAGGTAGAGAGAGCAAAAGATGCTGATCATGCTGGTGTGGCAGATAGATTAAAGGATATGAGCAATATAATGTTTAAGTCTGAATACGATAAAGATAAAGATGGGAAGGTAGATAAAGCTCAATTTGCTGATGAGGCCAGACACGCCAATATTGCTGACAAATTAAGTGATATGTCTGATATTATGTTAAAGTCTCAATATGATCAAAACAACGACGGGATTGTAGATAATTCAAAAAGATGGGATAAATCTAAGAAATATGTATCTCCTAATGAACCTAACTCTGCTGTTGGTAGAGATGGTGATTTTTGGTTTCAATATGAATGCTTATAGGAAACTACAGTGGGTAGGGGAATATTTACTAAGCAGAATAATCAGTGGTGTTCTGTAAAAAATATTTGGACTAAACATAATGGAGTATGGTGTTCAGTTAAAAAAGTATATACTAAAGTAAATGGGCAATGGTGCTTGTGCTTTCCGTCTGGTGGTTTTTGTAGTTATAACCTCTCTGAATTTCTACGTGATTTTACTATAGGCTATTCAGGAGGACTGACACCAACTGAAAGTCCTAGTTGTTTAATCTTTCATCAGCAAATGCACAATGATTATGAAACTACAAATATTGAAGTTTTTGATTCTAGTGGAAACTACATAAAAACAGCATGTGAATCTACTGGCTGGCCACAATGTGTTAGAAAGATAGGAGATAGAATTTGGTTTAGTTACACGGGGGCTGAATATGCTGGATTCTATTCTATTCCTTGGGATGAAACTCTACAAATCTATCCTGCTACAGCACGGGATGAGGTAATTATAGATTATAATTGGGATGTAAAACAATCTCCTGATGGGAAAATTTTTATTTGCGGTGCTGAAGGAATGAGTGGAGGACATAAAATTAGTTATGTAGATGGAAACAATACAATTCCAATTATAGAAATAGGCGGAAATTCATGTGGATTTGATTTTGATAATGAGGGAAATTTGTGGGCTGGGGAATATGTTTTAGGATTCTCTCCATCTATGCACATAGAACCCTGTCGTGTTGGCATGTGGACAAAAGAAGCTATAGATAGTGCTTTGGCAGGAGCAACACTTGATTGGAGTGATGCCTCAGTTGTTATTGGGCTTGGGGCATTAACTATTGAAGACCAGTCCTGTAATTGGGGGCCTAATGATATAGCAGTTGATTCACAAGGAAATGTTTACGTATCTATGAATACTTACTCTTCTTGGGATAGTTCCTCAGAATATGGCCGTATAGTAAAATATTATCCTGATGGAGAAGGTGGTTACGTTATGGATGTGATTTGGGAAGCAGAACAACGTATCAATAAATGGGACTGGGTGAGGACTTTAGCTATAGACGGTTCAAACTTATTAACACACTTGGACATGACCCGAGGTAAAGATATTGACCGCTGTGAGGTGATTCAAATTTAAGGAGGCTTTATGCCCTTCATCGGAGATTTGGTCGTAAAACAACTGCCTGTAAAGGTCGTTAGAAAGCAATTTCTTTGGTTCTTCTCATGCAAAAAGACAGTTTTGGAGTGGCAAATCTATGAAGATCTAACCTACAGGGACGACAAACTAGGCATCATAGTCACGGTCGTAAAAGGTGCGGCGACGGACTTTGCTTCAATCCCTCGTCCTTTTTGGCCTATCCTTCCGCCAGTCGGTCGCTACTCTAAGGCAGCCGTAGTCCATGACTACTGCTACCGTAATGGCCTCTTCGACAGGCAAACGGCTGACCTTCTTTTTCTCCATGCAATGGAGGAGCTTGGGGTAGCTAAATGGAAGAGACTCGTTATGTATAACGCTGTGAGAGTTTTTGGTTTTAGCGCATATAGAGGGCTTATATGATTTTGTTTATGTCAAATAGCGGAGAATGTTTACCGATAGCTTATAGAATGCAGAAGGAAGGCACGGAAGTTAAGGTATATTTACATAATCTCAAATACAGAAAAAATTATGATAATATTCTCCCAAAGGTAGGGTTGAAAGATTTAAAACGTGCCGTCAAAAAAGCGGAGCTTATTATTTTTGATATCACCAGGGTTAATGAGAAAACTCGTCAAGATATTGCCTTACTTAAGATGTTTGGAGCGTCTAAAAATTCTCCAACGGTTTTTGGCCCTGTTGCAGACGAAATGAAGGCGATGGGGAAAAAGGTCATCGGTGCATCTACATGGACTGAAAAAATAGAGATGGACAGGAAGTTGGGAAGTGATATAGCTAAAAAGACAGGCTTAAAAGACCCTGAGTCGGTAGAATTTTCCTCGTTAAAAGAAGGGGTAAAGTTTTTAAAGACGGAAGGGCGTAAAGATTTATGGGTGTTTAAACCAGAGAATAATCTTGACCTTGATATGACTTATGTTGAAAAGTTTCATGGTGAGCTAGCTGATAAGATCGCTAATGAATACCGTCAGAGATTAGGAACAGATAAAATAGAATTTATTTTACAAAAGAGGATGGAAGGGATTGAGATTTCAACTGAGATGTGGTTTAATGGTAAAGATGCTGTCCACTTTAATCACACGATAGAAGACAAGCGGTTAATGAATTTCAATTTAGGACCTGCAATTGGTAGCCAGAGCAATACGGTCTGGATTAAAAAAGATGAGAATGGGTTGCTGGTTAAGGAGCTTAAAAGGCTTATCCCTTATCTTAAGAGAGCAAATTATGTTGGTCCCATTGATATAAACGCTATTATTAGCAAAAAAGACCATAAACCTTATTTTTTGGAGTTCTCGCCTCGCTTTGGGTATGATGCTATATATTGCTTTTTGACGTTTATCAAAGGCAGTTTGACGGACTTCTTTCTAAATGGATTCCAAACTGAATTCTATGGCGGCTTTGCAAGTTCACAAAGGGTAACGATTCCACCCTTTCCTTATGCGGATAAAGAATTACTTGACGCTATGGCAAAGGATATTTTAATAAAAAATAAACTGGAAGATTTTTGGATGGAAGATGTTTACATGGATGATAAAGGCAATATCCGATGCGCAGGGTCTGATGGGATTATTGGAGTAGTAGCGGAGCGGGGCAATAGTTTAGGCGGGTCTGTTGGGAATGTGTATAGAAAAATTGATAAATTAAAGATTGCTTCCTATATCCAATACCGAACCGATTTGGGTAAAAGAAGCAGCAAAGCTCTAAAAACCTTTAAAGAGTGGGGGATTACAGTTTTATGAGTAAGTTACGTTGGGTAAGGGCTAAAACTTTTTTAAAGATACCGCCACATCTTTTTAAGATTAAGGGCGTTAATATAAGAGTAGACAGGGTTTATGCTTTTGACCATATAGCGCAAGACCCTTATAACTTATTGTTTTTGCTAGAAGATAAAAAGGGTAAGGTTAAAGGTTTTTGCTGGGCAATAATCAATCCCCTTGATAACGTCCTTCACGTAAATATTTTATCCGTTGAGAAAGATCTTTACAATAAAGGGATTGTCAAACAGGTTCATGATATGTTAAAAAAAATCAAAGACAAGCTGGAGCTGGACAAAATTGAATGGCGGACGACAAGGCCAAATGCTTTTAAAAAGTTGCTTGGAGCAAAGGTTTCAGCAACGATAATGGAGGTCTAATATGGGTGGTGTTAAAGATTTTCTCTTTGGCAGCAAGCAAAAAGTAAAAACTAAAAAGACGGAAGTATTGACTCCAGGGCAGATGGAGTTGTTGGATGAGTTGACCAATCTGCTCAAAGGGCAATTAGGTCAAGGCGTTGAACCTTATCCAGGGCAATTAGTCCCTGGGGCCTCTGAAATACAACAGCAGTTATTTGAGATGTTAATGCCGTCTGGTGGTGCGGTTGGTGGGCTTACAAAGCAAGGAGCCGATTATATCTCTCAGTTAATGCAGCAGCAATTTAATCCTGAAGAGGCGCAGGATTATTGGCAACGGGCGTATGTAAAACCAGCGCAAAGGACATGGGAGGAGACGGTAGTTCCAGAAGTGATGGAGCGCTATGCAGGGCAAAACGCCCTTGATAGCGGCGCAGCAAGACGAGCATTAGCAAAAAGCTGGGGCGATGTCCAGAGCCAATTAAATGCTGAGCTTGCTAAAATACTTTGGGGTGAAAAGCAAAGCCTAACACAAAGGCAGGATACAGCATCTCAATTAGGATTAAACTTATTGCCACAAGTGATAGGTATGGGCGAGGAGCAGAGAGGTATAACGCAGGAGATGTTGCAAGAGCCGTATCAGAAGTGGCAAATGAGCCAGCCTTGGGCGAATCCATGGTTACAATATCTCCCAACAACACTAGGAACGAACCCTTACCAAGTTAATACTTACACGACAGGCGGCGGTGGCGGTTTATTGGGCGGATTAATGCCATCATTAGGGCGTGCAGGTATGGGCGCCACTTTAGGTCACTTTATTCCAGGGATGGGTGCTGCAAAGGGTGCTTTGCTGGCTTTACTGTAAAAATAATGCCCTTTTAAGGCGCTTTAAAATTAAAACAGGTATTATAACCTATAAAGTTAAATAAACGGTGTTTAAAAAGCCATTATTAAATTTTGACAATTATTTTAATATTTTAAAGGAGCAAAAAAATGTATATAGGGCATTTGCCTGATAGATGGTCTCAGTTGGGGCAATTATTAGGCACTGGGATGTCGCAAGGGCTACAAAGTTTTAGGCAGAACTGGGCGAAAGAGACAGCGCTTAATAAATTGCAAGAAGTTTTGGGCGCTGGCAAGCCAGTTACATCGCAGCAGTTAGTAAAAACGTTGGCGCAGATAAATGACCCTATGGCGAAACTATATGCTCTCCAGATGTTTAAACAAGCGTCAGGGATAACAGATCCTTCAAAGCAGTGGTTAAAGATGGGTCCTGGTGATATATATTATAATATAGCGACGGGGACAATGGTAAAGGCGCCTAGTAAGCCAATGAAAGTCAGTGAGGGGGAAACAGTTATTGACCCTGATACAGGTAAGTCAATTTATAAAGGTAAAAGGCATCTTACCAAAAATGATGTTATAACTATAATTGACCAAAAAACTGGACGTCAATTATTAGTTCCATATAATAGTGCTGTAAGGTTACAAAAGAAAAATCCTGACAGATATGTATTGCCTCAAAAAGTAACTTTAACAAAGACGTTATCTGATGGAAGGATAAGAGAGGTTGATGTTCCTTTTGGTTCTAAGATGTATTATAAATTTATAAAACAGGGCTTTGAATTAGGGGATATTAAAGGAACTCCTGAAATGAAAGCATCAGAGGCGCTTAAGAGAATCTCTCAAATAAAAAAGGCGATGGCAACGTTGGAAAAAACTGACATAGTAACGGCGTCTTTAGCTGCGGTCAATCCAGCGTTAAAGGATATGGTAGGGCAGAAAATGAATCCTGCTTTAAAAAAGCAATTAATTAAGCAATGGAATACTGAAATTGCTTATTTAAATAGATTTATTCCAGAAGGGTATCAAGGCGAGTCAATAGAGGACGAAACGTCGTTAGAGCCTAGTCCTGACCCTAGTCCCGCACCCGCAGCAGAGAATTATTATAGAAAGTATTTTCTAGGGAGATAATAATGCTTTTATTGCAAAAAGTATTAGAGGATAGAGATCCTGCTTTTAAAAGTTTGACTCCGCAGGAAAAGAGCCAAGTTATTGTCCAGTTAGCGAACCAGCCAAGTAAATTGTTTCAAGTTTTACGGGATAGAGACCCAGACTTTAAAAACTTATCTTTTGAGGAGAAAAAACAGGTATGGGAGCGGTTATTAAATGACGTCAAGCAGAAGCAAGGAACGGATCTTTTAAAGAGTGAATTAGCTATCAAACAAGACACGCAAGGGATAGAAGAGCCACCTAATATTTTTACAATGGGGAAAAAGGCGGGTAAAGCGCTATCAAACGTTGAGCATGCTGCTAGGGGACTTGCTGAAACGGGTGCGTCCTTTGGGACTAGCACGGTTGCTTTCCCTGTTAGTGGCTTAGGGATGTTATATCACTTGGGGAAAGCTTTTGCTACAAAGGGGAAAATAGACGATGAGGACTTAAGAGCAGCGGAAGAGTTTGGCAATAAGATAGCATCTTATTTACAGTATCAGCCACAAACAGAATATGGCAAAATTTATAATGAATATCTTAGCAAGGTAATGTCTATTCCGCATGAAGCCGTTGTGGCCGCTGGTAACAAATTGGTAGAGAGAGGGTGGCATCCAGCACTTGTGACGGCTTTAACGACTCCAGCGGAACTTGCTGCTTATGGGGTCTTGTTTAAAGGGTTAGAAAAACCTTTTGAAAGACCTGCAGTGCCAGAGATTAAAGCACCTAAAGATTTCTTAAAACCAGCAGAAGAGCCAAAAACAGCGCCTAAAGAACCAGAACCAGAAGTGCCTAAAGAACCCACCGAACCAACAGAGCCAGAAGTAAAGCCTGAGCCTGAAACACCAAAACCAGAAGTAAAACCAGAACCAAAGACAGAGCCAGCGCCAGAATCGGTAGAAACAGGCAAAAAACCTGAACGTGAACCCTGGCAGATGACCCTTGAGGAGTATAAAAAAGAATATTTTAAACCTGGGAGTGCTTATAATGAAGAGGCGCAGGAAACTTGGAGAACTTGGCAAAAACAAAAGTTGCAGGGCATAAGAGGGAAAAATGAAGAGCCACCTTATGGTATTAAGGATTTTAAAGATTTAGTAGATAAGATGGCAAGGGATTTTCATAAATATGAAGTGGATATGGCTTTAACGAAACAAGAGCCTGTTCTAGAAACCGTCTTAAAAGATTATCCTGATTTGCAAAAAAAATATAATATAAAATTAAAGCCAAAATCTGAAATTAAAACATCAGAACCTGAACCAACACCTGAAGTAGAGCTACCTAAAGAAACGCAAGCTAATGAAATACGAGAAGGAGAACGAGGATTAGGTCCAAAAGAAGTTTGGGAGATGACGGCGGATGACTATGCTGAGAAAGTAGGTGCGGTTACCCCTGTTGAGCGCTCTATGGCTAGGCAAGAATGGAAGGATAAAGTTTGGGACGCCTACAGAGAAGGCAAATTTTACCTTAGCGCTGCAACTGATGACGTTATAAGAGTTATAGAAAAACGAGAAGGACTTTATGATTATGAGCCAGAAAGTTATGCACAAGAATATCAGCCGCCAGATAAAGAAGACTATTCTCATGCTTATTATCAGGAGGGTCTTAATGAAGTAAAAAAACAAATGTTAGAGAATTATGAAAGAGTTCGCAATGTTTTATATGATTATGGTATAAATTCTAAAGACCTTACGTCTCATGCTGGGCAGCCTGGGCTGCAGATGATTAGAAGTAAATTTGGTTTTAAGGCAGTCAAAAAGAAAGGCTTACCTTTAGACGAGTTAGGTCAAAGAATACAGGGAGTGGCGCCTGAGTTGCTGCCTGAAAATCCAGACGCTAATGATGTGTATAACCTGCTGGATGAGCTTCCAGCAAAAAGGGATATCCAAAACTATACGGGGAGAGTAAAATATCGTGTAGACAAAGAGGAAGAGGCAGAACCAGCTAAAAGTAGTATTGAATTTAATCCTATCCCAAAAGGCAAGCGCAGGTCTGCTATTATAAAACTTCTATCCAAAAAGCTAGATGTTCCCATCCGTATTGGTAAATTTAGGACCAACAAAGGGAAAATACGTGGGATTTATAAGCCTACCGAGAAGGTTATCCGTCTCGCCAAAGCTAATGATATTGAAACTCTTTCTCACGAAATAGGGCATCACATCCAAAAGTTGTTAGGGTTTCCTGATGCCCTGCCTGATGAGGTGCGCAAACTTGCTTATGAGGGGGCAGATGACCTTGACTCAGAAGGCTTTGCAGAATTTGTAAGGTATTATATAACAAAGCCAGGTAAGGTCAAAAAAGAAGCACCAAATTTTTACGCTGAATTTGAGAGACGTTTGGAGATGTTTCCTGATGTCCAAGATGTTTTGGATAAGGCAAGAGAGGCATGGCACATATGGCAACAATCGCCAGCAGTAGCCAGGATTGATTCTTTTATCGTAAGGGGTGGCAAAAAGAAGCCATTACTTACAAAGGAAAAATTAAACCAAATTTATACGCAAGTAAAAGATGACCTACATCCCTTGCAGGTTCTTAAGAAAGAAGCCGAGAAAAGGGCAGGGCGCAAATTGTTTTCTTTTGAAGATCCGTATGTATTAGCTCGTCTAACACGAGGCTGGGCAAGGAAAGCCGAGCAATTCTTAAAGTATAGAACTTTCCAATATGATTTTGAGACAGGCGTAAAATTTACGGGTAAGAGCTTAAAAGACATTCTTAAACCTGTTGCAAAAAGAGGTGAGCTGTCTTTATTGGAAGATTATTTAATCGCCAAAAGAGCCATAAATGATGAGCGTATTCTTAAAGGGTTTAAGGGCATTATTGCTAAGAAAGATTTTGAGACTGTTGTTGAGCAATTAGAGCCTAAATTTAAAGATGTTGCAGAAGAGCTTTATAAATACTCTGACGAGTTATTAAGATATCTGGTAGACAGTGGCAGGATAAGTGAAGACGTTGCCAAAATGATTAAAGAAAAAAATTTGTTTTACGTGCCTTTTTATCGGGTGATGGACTATGAGCCTCCAGTGGGCGGTTTAAGTAGTAAGAAGTTTACTAACTTATTCAATCCTATAAAAAGGTTAAAGGGGTCTTCCAGGGATATTTATAGCCCATTAGAAAGCCTAATATACAATACTTATACGATGATTAATATTGCGGAGAGGAACAGAATAGGGCATGCGTTAAATGAGATTGCAAAAATCCCTGGAATGGGTAAGTTTATTGAGCGTGTTCCTTTTAGAATGAAACCTGTTAAGATGACCAAAGCGGAAGCTTTAAAGGCAATAGTAAAAGATTTACCAGAAGAAGAGCGGAAAATATTTTTAAAAGAGTTAAAAGACCTGCCTAAAGAAGAGCTTAATAAACTGGTAACAACATTTAGACCACATATAAAAGCAGGACCAAACGAGGCTATATTTTACGTAAACGGCAAGCCTGTCTTATTTGAACTTGACCCAGAATTGGCGAGGTCGCTTAATAATGTTGATGCTGCCAATACCAGTGTATTAATAAAAATTTTAAGTTATCCTGCTCAATGGTTAAGGGCGGGTGCGACTACATTTTCTCCTGAGTTTGGTTTAAGAAACCCTGCCAGAGACCAGTTGACCGCTTTTTTACAGACTAAATATGGTTTTAAACCAGGGATAGACTTCTTAAGGGGTCTATTCCATATGATAAAAAAGGATGAGCTATGGCAAAAGTTTAACGCTAGTGGTGCTGCACACAGTGCGCTAGTTTCCCTTGATAGAGATTACCTATCCCATAACCTTAAAGAGTTAATAGGTGGCGCTAAGATAAAAGGGATGGTAAAGAACCCTTTAAAACTCATCCAAGCTCTGTCGGAATATACAGAAGAGGCGACGAGAGTTGGTGAATTTGCTAGAGCGCTAAAGAAAGAGAAAGGTCATTATGAAGGTCTTTTACGGGCGGGCATGGCAGGCAGAGAAATAACGATGGATTTTGCAAGACAAGGTGGGACGGCTGCTAGATATTTGAATGCTATCAGTGCCTTTTGGAATGCAAGGATGGAAGGTATTGACAAAATGGTAAGGACATTCAGAGAGCAGCCTTTAAAAACTTCCAGCAAAGCCTTTTTAGGGATAACATTACCATCTATATTGCTTTGGTATATCAATAAAGACGATCCGTATTATCAGGAACTCCCTGAATGGCGTAAAGTATTATTCTGGAATATTGTTTTACACAATGACGATGGGACATTAAAAACCATTATCTCCCTTCCAAAACCTTTTGAATACGGTCTCCTTTTTGGGTCTATTCCTGAATCTGCTTTGGATTGGATATATCGGGATGACCCTGATAATATGAAGGAGACGGCATCTCAAATAGCACAAGCGCTGAAACTTGTGCCTCTTCCAACGGCAACAGTTCCTATAATTGAGTGGTGGGCAAATAAGAGTATGTTTTTTGATAGACCTATAGTCCCTCGGGATAAAGAGGTGTTAGAGCCAGTTTTACAATATGGGACACATACATCTGAGACGGTAAAATTGGTTGCGAAGATTATGGATAAGGTTCCAGGGCTAAAAGAAGTAGCAAGTCCCGCCAAAATTGAAAATCTTCTTCATGGTTACTTTGCTGGTGGTGGTTCCTTAGCATTAAAAGCTGGAGACGAATTAATTAAACATTTTGGGATTGTAGATACTCCACCAGACCCAAAAATGACCTTGGCGGATATCCCTGGAATAAAGGCATTTATAACTCGCTTTCCATCTGCCAACACAAAATCAATTGAAGATTTTTATAAAAAATATAACGAATTAAATAGAAAATGGGAGAGCGCCAAAGAAAAAGCAGGGATAAGAGGTTATGAGATAAAAACTGCAACTCCACCAAATCTGTTATATTATCGCAAAGTAGCAAAAACTTTGAGCACATTAAGAAAGCAGTCGGATATAATTTATAATAGCAAAAATATATCTCCAGAGGAAAAGCGTGAGATGCTTGATAATATTTATTTAAGCATGATAAACGTTGCTAGGGCTGCTTTAGGTAAAAAAGAAATTAAATAAAGGGGGATATTATGGAGATGTGTTCACTTCATGAAAAATTAGAGAATAAAATAGATGATATCTTTGAAAGATTAAGCAATAGGAAAAGCGCTGACGATGTTCAAGATGAACGCCTCAATAGGATAGAGGGCGCCATTCAACGTATTGAGAAAAAAACAGATTGCCTTAAAAAACAAATTTCTCAAGTCTCAGTAAAGGTTGGCATTATTATGGGTGTATTTTCTACAATTATCGCTATTTTACAGGTTTTGCCTGTTATAAAAACCATATTAAAATAAGAAAAGGGGGGATAATAATGATAACTGCATTACCAAAAGATGCTCATAGAGAAACTATCCAGGCTGGGTCAAGGATTTTTATTTTTAATGTCTCAGTTACAGCCAACACGTGGGCAGCAATAACGTTGCCAGAGGGGATAGACAGCAAAAACATTTTGATAAGAAATAGGAACAATATGAGTTATAAGTTGTCTCATGAGGCTGATGGGGATTATATTACTGTTAACTCTGAGCTATCTTTAAACATAGCTTGTGATGGTGGGACAACGCTATTCTATGTCCAAACCGAAAGCGATACTGTTTTTGAAGTTTTAGTTTTAAGATAAGGGGGTTAATATGATGACTTTTTCTGCTATAAGAGGAGCACAAATAATAGACGTAACAAAGGATTGTGAATTCCAGTGGGGTCAAAAGCCAGCATCTTGTTACGCATATTTACAAGTTTCCAGTGCATCTGGAAACTTTACAGAGGGTGAAACAGTTAGTTCTACTAGTGCATCTGCTACAGTATTTAGCTCATATGTAGATGGTGGCAGAGTTTATGTTACTGATGTAAGCGGAACATTCCAAACTGGTGAGACTATTACAGGCAGTTCAAGTAATCAAACTGCGACTGTGGATGGATTCGTGTCGGAAAGAAGTTGGACTAGCACACCAAACAATATTATACGTGGAACTTTTCCTAATAGCATTATTTCTAAAGATATTGATGATTATTTAGAATGGGAAAGCACAAGAACTGGAAGTGGAAATATTGGATTATTAAAAATTATTGTTCCTAAAAACGGTATATATGGGGTTATTATTATAGGAGGTGTTGGTGATAGAGTTGATTCTAAAATTTTTAGTAGGATGTTCCAATGGAGAGTAGTCCCTACTTATGCAACTCCTATTTCTATTGGTATGGCGTATGCAAGTAGTATTGAATTTAATAAATTTTTAGGTATATCTCAAACTTTAACTTTTTTCCCAGTTATGAAATACGGTAATGAAGGGCAAGAAATGCAAATATTTTCTCTTTATTTTTATCAAAATAACAAAGGAACAGCTAGATGGCGTATTCACAACATCAGAATCTTAAAATTAGTAGTTTAAAGGAGCAACACTATGATTTACGATACAACAAATTTAGAACAGTCTCCACATTTTAGTCCTGAAGACAGACAACTATACTGGCTAAACAAAGAACATACAATCTTAACTGACGGCTACAAACTATTCGACTATTCACCTTCTATCGGAGTCCAAGAGCGCCAGTATGCCGAAGTCCCTACAAACCATCAGCATATTGATTACGAACTTATCAAGTCTACAATAGACAAATTTGCTCAAGCTGATGCTACTCGTGACGATGTTGTTTCTTTTCTCACTTCAAAGGGATTTTCAACTGAAAGAGCTAACTGGTGGATTGACTTGTTTATTGATGCTGTAGCCGAATTTACTCTTCAACCAAACAGTTTTGATAATTGTAAAATATGGGTAAAAGGGCAGTTAGATAATGGTAAGTCAAGCGATAAAGTTACAGAGATGTTGATTGGGATGCTGGCATTTGCAGACATTATAAAAACCAATATTGTTGTTTATAAAGATAACTTACCTTATAGACAGGTGGCAACATGTTAACAAAACATGAAAAATCTATAGAAAAAAACTTTTAAACAAAGGAGAATAACATGGAACAAAAAATTAATACAGCTAAAATCATCATGATTACTAGTAGAATATTTAATGAGGTTTTAAATGCTGCTAGTGATGGAAAAATTACGGTCAGAGAATTTTTAAACATCGCCGAAAGTGTTTTAAATGAGTTTGGTTATGACTTAGATAAAATTGCCATTAAACTTTAAAGGAGATAAGAATGGTTAAAGACCTTGATTATCTTTTTAAAAGGCTCAACGATATTAGCGAGGCGGTAAATTGTTTAAAAAAGTGCCTTCAAGCGATGCAAGCTGAACAAGAGAAGGTAGAGCCTAAAGAAGTTAAGGAGTTGAAAAAGCGCCTTAAAAAATTTGAAGGAATTCGCTTGTTTCCCTACCGTTGCTCAACAGGGCATCTGACCATTGGTTACGGACATAATCTTGAATCTAAGGGGATAACGCCTGACATTGCTGAGATACTCTTAGAGAAAGATATGCAAGATGCCTTTTATGACCTTAAAAAGTTACCAGAAGAATCTTGGAAGCATCTTAACCTGAGACGCCAATGTGTGCTGGTAGAAATGATTTTTAATATGGGAGTGACAAAAGTTTTAAAATTTAAGCACATGCTAAAAGCGCTAGCAGAGAAAGATTATAAAAGGGCTGCTGAGGAAATGCTGGACTCTAGGTGGGCTGAACAGGTGGGTGAGCGTGCTAAAACTTTAGCAAAAATTATGGAGGAAGGATAAATGGCTAAAAAGAAAAAGAATTGGATACCTAAAGATTTAAAGAAGGGCGCTTTTACCGCTTACTGTAAGCGTCAGGGTTTTAAAGGCGTGACAAAGGCATGTATTGAAAAGGGCAAACGGAGTAAAAATCCTACAACTAGGAAAAGGGCTGTCCTTGCAGAGAATTTTAGAAAAATGGCAAAAAAGAGAAAGAAAAAATAAAGAGGGCAAGGCAATCGACTTTACCCTCTGAGAGGCTATAGAATCCATTTAAAACGCTCTTTCTTTGTTTTTTAATAGTTTGATATAGGCTAGGGCTAAAAATAGCGCTCTAGCCTATTTAAATCGCTTACAGCCATATCCATAGTGATATTAGCATTTAATCCAGGGTCTATTTTTTGATATAGATTGAATAAGTGATCTAAAATTTTCTCTAGCCGTCTCTTCTCCTCTTTATCGTTCACCTTCTCCCAAATATCATTGCCTAGTCCCAGCAGGAAGTTTAAATAATACTTTAGGTCAATCTCATCATAGTTTAAATTTTCAAAAAACTCTTTGCTCTTATTCATGGTGGTTTTTAACTGTTTATGTAAATTACCCTTAAAACTACCATAAATAAGTTTTTTAACAGCATCCCTTTGGCGTCTCAGGGCGTTTATATACGCCCAACTACCTCTGGGCAGCTTATATTCTTTTGCCATTAGGACAAAAGGATTATCGTCTATACACGCCAGGAAAAAGAACTTTTTTTGATCTTTTTTAGCCACTTCAAACCTCCTTTGCTTTACAGGATGTTGCATTGCTAGACCGTAGCTTTACAATTCTTTACACTACTATACCCATGCCCACCATTACGATACGTTACACTGCCGCTGCTTTACCTTACCTTTCTTTGCCACCGCATAGCTATACGGTGCTATACCCTTGCTATTCAGAACTATACTCATCATTGCCTTTGCGTTTCAAAGCTACTCAATACCTTTGCTTTTCTCCACCCTTTATTTTTTGCAGGAGATATAAATAAAAGCATCTCCAGTATATGGGTTAAATTCAAGCCTACTTACATCGTAAAAACATTTATAAGCAGGCTCTTTAGATTCATCTATATAACCGACTAGAGAGATAGATGGTTCAATAAAAATAAAAATTCTTTCAACGCCATCCACCAATTTGGTTTTATTAACGCCTGCATGTGTTTCATAAAAAAGGTAACAACTGTTTCCTTTTATCATTAATATCTCTTTATTAAAATGATAACGAATTATTTTTTTACCTTTTAATAAAAACATCTTAATCCTCCTCTTTAGGTTTATAATATTGGCAATCGGTTACAAAATCACACCAGGAACAGTGGTCGTCCCAAAAAGTTGTATGAAAAGGACATTCCGTATTGTCGCAAGGTCTTACATATTTGTAATATTCTACCCTTAACTCTCCAATCGCTTGCTCATGTTCTTTGATTTTGTTTACTATTTCTTCCAGTTTTTGCATTTTAAAACTCCTTTTTTTATTTTTCTTTATAATCAGGACATTTATTCACAAACCATATCCAGGAGCAATTTTTTTTATAGGTTTTATCAAAAAATTTACAAGATTTATTTTGACATGGCACTATCATATCATTACATAAATTTGTAATTTTATTTTCACGTATCACAATTTCTTTTGTTATTTCTTTTGTCCTCATAATATTGCTCTCCTTTTTTTTAACGTTGCTAAACGTTGACAATCCATACTATACGTTACCTTTGCATATGCATAACCTTACCAAACTCTGCCTTACCCTTGCCTCCCCTCACCACACCTTGCTTTACCTTTGCATGTCTATCCCAAACCTTACCCTGCCTTTGCACCACTGATCTTTGCTTTACTATCCTTTGCCTTTGCCTTGCCCAGCTGAGGTCTGCCCTACCCTGCTTTTGCTATGCTTTAGGACACAAAGCCTTACCAATGCTCCGCTCCTTATTACTATTGCTATACTCCGCCCTTGCCTCTCTCTGCCCCGCCTTACCGTTGCCCTACTTCTCATTGCCACAGCAGGACACAAAGCTTTGCCCTTGCCTTTGCTTTACTACTGATTACTTTGCTATCCTCTGCCATGGCTATGCCTTCTCAACAGTCCATTGCTTTACCCTCGCATTGCCTTGATAAACTTTACCATTCATTGCCTTTGCGGAGCCCCTAGCCTATGCAAATCTTTACTTATCTTTTCAGTGCCGTTGCCCTATTAATTTTTCTTTTTACTCTTCTTTCCCTTTACACGCTCCCATTTAAAGCGCCCATAGCCAGCATTGCGCCACTGCCCTAGTCCTTTGAATTTCCCATAATCCAGAAGCGCCTCAATGACCTTAAAGTTTAACTCTTTGTGTGGGAGTAGCGTTATTTTTATCTCAAAGGACATTGGATCAATGTAATCAGAGCTTACCAAACTAACTCTGGGACCCTGCGGAGTCATTGCCCTTAACGGGCGCTGTAAAGCTCCGTCTGGATGTTCTTTAAGCCAGATCCAGTCTGGTTCAACAAAAACGTAATTGTCTATCTTAGATTTAAGATTTTTGATCTTTAGCGCCTGCTTAAGCACGTTACCTGCCTCTTTAAGGAACCCTTTTATCTGGTATGCTTTTAGATAAATCCCATCGGGGTCCGAGAAAAACCCTGTCTCATTATCACCATCTGGGGTCATCTTTTGTTCAATTTGTTGCTGCATCTCCTGTTCATCTAACTGTTCTGGATCTTCATCTGTCAAATCTTCGCTATTGCCATAATATTTCTCTTGAACGTATTTTCTAAATAATTCTTTGTTTTTTGGTAATGACCCTAAAAGTTTCTCCAGTAAAATTATTTTATAGCGCCTGCTTTCAAATTCAAAATCGCTCATCTTTTACCTCCTCTTTTTTTTTTAATTCTATCAAGCCTTTTCTTATCTCATCCTTACTCCACATGCACAAGCCTTTTGCGTATGGATTGTAAAGGCGTCCGCATGTTTTTTTTGTCTTCACCCATGCTGCGCAATATTTCTCACAAAAGGCTTGTGGCACTTTTTTAATGTTAGGATACATCTACATCCTCAAATGTTTTACTTTTTGTCTTAATTCAGCAAATTCTCTTTTTAAATCCTTAAGAGATGCTTTGTCATCTTTATCGTCCCTTAAAAATCTTAATATTATCGGGTCCCCAGAAGTGGTTACGTATTCAGTTGGATATTCTTCACCCAGGTATCTACAATTGCGTTCTCGGCAACAAACGTAAAGAGTTTTATCCATCGCCAAATTGCCTAAGATTAAACTGCCACATTTTTCACATATTGGATTTGGGTAAATAACATATAAAGGCTCTTTTTTTCTAGGTGCAATTAGAACATTTTCCTCCCACTCCTTAGCTATCTCATAACAATCCTTAAGCTCGGTGCTTATAGCTTTTAAAACTTTAAACTGTTCCTCATTAACAACTTCATGTGTCAAGCTATTAATTTTTATCAAAACGGATTTAATCTTTTCCTTAAGCATTTTTGCCTCCTTTTTTAGTTTTAGTTTTTTAAAACTCTAACTCTTCTAACTCTTCTTTCTCGGCCTCTCGTAAGTAAAAACCAGGTTCTACTTTAAAATAAATGACAAGTTTCGTTTTACAATAAGGACAGATTAAGCCTTCTATAGCCTCATCTTCATTGTATTCAAAGTAATTGGTAGGGTAATCAAAATCTACCAATCTTAAACATTTTGGGCATAATTCACTTAACTTCATATTTATTTCCTTATTTATCAGTTTTTTTTTGGCCTTAGTTTTATGCCTAAATACCAGGTCGAACGGCTGACTGGTATAATTGATAAAACCTCTCTTAATTTCAACATATTGTTATTTTTGTTTTAGTTAGAACTATCCCTCTTACTTCTGCTAATATTCTTTTTTTATCGCTATGAGCATCAGACAGGTGCAAAATCCAAATATGCTGGAGCTTAGACAGGTCGTTTCTTTTTAAGAAGACAAGTAAACCGTTTAACCCTAAATGAGTTTTCAATATTCTTTTTCTGACGGATGCAGTAAGGTCAGAATTTAGCAATAAATCCTCGCAATAGTTACATTCAATGGCAAGGTGTGTTATGTCTTTGAAACGATAAGGCACATAGGCAGTATCAGTTATGTAAAGAAACCTTCTCCCTGGATAATCTATTACCAGCCCTAATGGCTCAAGAGCATCATGCACAAGAGGAAAGAAGTTAAATTGTATCTTAGGAGAAAAAGAAACTGGGATAAAACTTTTTACTAGGTTAATATTCCAACGGTTTGATAATCTTAAAAAACTTTTTGTTCCTTCTGATAAAAATATAGGGATAGTTTTCTCTGCTATTTCTTTAATAGCTTTAGAATGATCCTTATGTTCGTGGGAGACAAAACAAAAATCTATGTCGGCAAAAGATAAATTTTCAATATATAGTTTTTTTTGAATTTCTTTGAAAGGTAGGCCACATTCAATTAAACCAGTGAAGTCTAAATGCTCTAAAATATAGCAATTTCCTTTACTCCCTGAGCTTAAAACCTTTAAATTCATTTTAGGTCTCCTCCTTTAGGGTGGCCTTTCCTTTATATTAAAATCCAGGGTCTTCTCCCAAATCTTCTTCTTGTGGTGAAGACCCTTTTTTGCCTTCCTGTTTAGGTTGTTCTCCATTCGCCTGTTTTTCTACCTCTTCGTCAAAATCAACTGTTGCTGTTTCAGCTTCAACAATTTCCTCAACTTTTGCTTCTTCCACCTCTACTGTTTGATTGTTTACGGTCTCTACAAAAAGATCAGAGTCATCAGAACTTTGAATTATCTGTTTGCAAGCTCTTCTAATAACAGTCTTCTTTATCATTTCTTCCAGAAATTCAGCATGAGTAGAGCCTTTTTTAAGCTCACCGTTCTCCAAAACTGGGCGCATAGGGGATTTTTGCCAAGACTTTTTAATTTGCTCATAGGTCATTATCTCTGTCTTTAGCACATTCCCTTTGCCATCTAGCAACACACAATAAGCACCTTCAGGTTGGTTGTTCTTGTTAGCTAGTTTTTGTTTATGTTTGGTAATATATTTTTCACCAAACTTAATTTCGTATTCAAACTCATCACCTTCATAAACCACTTCTGCCACTATTTTATCTATTCGTGGATCAGCTCGCCTTGCCATGGTTTCATATCCATAACGGCTAGGCTGCATAATTAATTGCTTGCCGTAGGCGATAAAATAACATTGTTTTTTAGCAGGGTTAAGACCAAAAATCACCATCTCATAAAGAGCGTTTGCAATGCTAGCCTGAGAACATACTTGCAAAACTGGTTGGTTGTTCTTTGTAGTAATATGCTGAAGTTCCAGCCAAGCTGACATTAAGGCATTTTGGGGAGAATAGTTAGGTGGCAAAACTAATTGGTTATTTTTTTGCAGTTTTGTCACCTTTCCCATAACCATGCTTACAACGTCCTGTTTTTTTGCCACTGCTTTTTGTTGGGTCATGTTTAATCCTCCTTTTTATAATAATTATAAATTCCTACAACTTGTGATGTCCCGTTAGGCAACGAGAAAATCTTATATTTTTGTTTTTTTAACATAAAGCCAGAAGTGGATTCAAATTCCTTTTTTATTGCTTCTAACTCTTCTTGCGCAAACTTAAAAAGAGGATCATCTTTTGTTATGTGATCCGTAACCGTAATCTGTAGGCTTATTATGCCTAATAATTTTATTTTAGCCCTCCTTTCTCCAATTGAAGCTGGTTTAAACATATTACATCCAAAATATGGAGCGACATGAAGTTCAGCCACATAGCCATCATAATCCATTGGGATTAAAATATTTACAATTTTTACAAATCTTATCCATTGTTGCCCCCAGTTATTTTAAGTTGTTTCTGTCCTTCTTTAACATATAGTTTAACAATTTGAGACTTAGTGGGAATTATTCTCACGGTGCTTTCTGCGTTGTCTATAAAAATAGGGGCATAGAAATTATAATGTTCAGATAAAGTATTTATAATGTCCAACCCCACATTTATCTGGGCGCCCCTATTAAGACCTTTATCAAAAGGCACTCCTTGATACAATATTTCACAGCACTCAGTTATACCGTCATTAATTTGTTGTTCAAATAATTTAAATTTAGCCAGCTTAAATTTAGAGTTAATTTTTTCTTCAAGTAGTTCTACCTTCTTAACAATAAATCTCTCGCAAAGATAAAGTTCCCTTTCTAGTTTTTCATATTCTCTTACCAAAGTCTTCTCTTCCTTTTTAAGCTCTTCAACCCTGTTATTTATTCTTTTTGCTGCTTCTATCTCAGCCAGCTTTTGCCTTTCCTGTTCAAGCTGAAGTTCCAAGTCTGAAGTATCTATCTGGAATTGAGCTTTTGTTATTTGTTTATCTATTTCTTCTAATTGCTGATGAAGGTTTGAGATTTCTTGAGAAGTAATCAAAGAATCTATATGTGTAAAATCTTCCCATTGTTGTTGTGCTTCTTTATAAGCCCTCTTTATTTCTTTTTGTTGTTTTTGTAGAGCTTTTATCGTTTCTATATTTCTCTTAACCTCATTTTCCATTATCTCAGCTGATTGCTTGAGTTCCTGTCCTTGCTTTTTGATTTCTTTAAGCTGATTTTCTTTTTGTGTCTGAAACTTTTCATGAATCTCTTTAATTTTCTCTTGTGGAAAAGGTTGCCCACAAGTGGGACAAATTTCTTTTATCTCTGGTTGTTGGTTGAATATCTCTTTGTATTGTTTTCTTAATTCTTCTAGCTGTTGTTTTTTTATTTCTATTTGTTTGTTTAACCAATCATTTTTATTCTGGAATTTTTCTATTTCTTGATAATTTTGCTCTTGTTGCCTCTCTATTTCTAAAACTTTTTGCCAAAGACCCTTCTCTTTTATTTGTATCCTGTCCCTCTCTTCTTGTTCTAACTTAGCAAGTTTATCCTGCAATTCTCTTTTTTTGGTTATTAAATTTTCAATTTTATCACCACTTTTAACCGCCTTTATTTTGCTTTCAAGTTCTTTAATCCTCTGCTTTATCTCTTCAGAATTAACAATATCTTGTGGCAACGCTGCCATAAGCTCGTCTATCCTAGCTGGGATTTCTTTTAATCGTTTATTTATATCCCTTTGCTGTGATTTAACAGCCTTAATGTGGTCTTGAATAGACCTTTTTGAGATGACCTCAAGCAGAGGGACAAGACTTTCGTCCTGCTCAATTACTTGCTGAGGAGACAGGTCTCCAAACATATCAATAAGGATTTGCCTCCTCTTCTCCCAATGTAAGGAAGGAAAATAGAAAGGATTGGTAACTAAACGGAAGATTTCCTCTGGGGCAAGCTCTTTGAGTTTTGCGTCCCAATCTTTCTTTTTGGCTGGGACGTCATTTATAAAATATTGGAAGGTATGGCCTGAGAAGGTTGCAGTGGCTGAGCCTCTCTTTTTTGTCCACTTCTCCTTCATAACTTTTTTCAATTTTATCTTTTCGCTATCAACTTCAATTTCAGTTTCAACTTCCACATCAAGGTTGTGAATAGGATTACCAGTAGAGTCTAAAGGCTTAACTGCAAAATCAGCTTTTCCCTGACTATCTTTACCAAACAACAACCAGAGAAAAGCATCAAAGAGCGATGTTTTTCCCGTGCCGTTGTCTCCATAGACGGAGACGTTACGGCCTTCAGGCCTGAAAGAGAATTCCTTAATACCTTTGAAGTTTTTCAAACGTAAAGAAATAAGTTTAATTTGCATTATTATCCTCCTTCTTCTTTTTGTTAAAAAACTCTTCACAAATTGGTACTGCTCTCTTCTACTTTCCATTTCTATCGCCCTCCCTTTATATTTATAAAACAATCCACTTTTTATGCTGGAAGATAGACTTTTTAATAACACGTCCATCCTCCAGTTTTTCCTCCACTACCTGTCTCTCGCTATGGGAGAAAAGGTAGCGAGGATACACACCAGCATTCTCTTCCACAACTTTACAAAATCTGGCCACCAGCCACATAAAAGCTGGTGACCCTGCTGGAAATATAACTCCAGCGTAAGAAAAGTTGTCTGGAAAAGCAGCTTCCACCACCCGACGAGCGAGATTTTTTAATGCATCCTCGTCAGATGGTGTGTTGAGGAGTTCTCCCCGAAGATGCTCAGGAAGCTCCTCAATTTCTACATGCTCAAGGAAAACCTCATCCTCCAACTCTTTTATCTGAGCTGGAGTGAGGTCATGGTTTAATATCTTTAAGACTTTTGCCATGATGTCCTCCTTTTTTATAGGTTTTCATAGTTGTTGAAAAGCATTATATAATTTCATATTGTCTTGTCAAGAAAAAAATGAAAAAAAATGAAAAAAAATAAAATAAAGGGGGTAAGCATATGGAATATTTAAACGTTTCCGAGATAAGAGATATTTTATTAAAGAAGGGAATAAAGATGAGCTATATGTCGGTGAGGGATCTTACACGTGACCCTACTTTTCCTGAAGCTATTTATCTCCCTGGATATGTTAAGCCAAGATGGAAGGAACAGGATGTATTAAAATGGATTGATAACTATTTAAACAAAGAAGGAGGAAACTATGGCAAAACCAAAAAAGTATCGCAAAAAACCGTTAATTGTTGAGGCTATTCAGTGGGATGGTGACAACTTTGAGGAGATATACGAGTTTACAAAGGGCAATTGCTGTCTCACTGTTGATACTGGGAAACTTATTATCAGAACGTTGGAAGGCGATATGGAAGCAGAGCGAGGCGCTTTTATAATTGAAGGATTAACTGGAGAGTTTTATCCTTGTAGAGAGGAAATATTTAAAGAAACCTATGAACCTGTAGAGGAGTAAAAACAATGGAGAAAATAGGTAAAGTGGTTTATTACAATACTATTTTGGGCATTGACCCAGGGCAAAAGGGCGGTTGCGCATTAATAAGGGATAGTGAACTAATAGAACTCCATCCCTTCACAAGAGACCGCTTTGAAAATGTAGTCCTTTTAAAAAATATACTTGATAAAGATTATTCTAATCTTCACGTTATAGTTGAGGAAGGACATGCCTTCAAGGGACAGGGCGTAAACTCCGTCTTTAGCTTTGGATTCTTTCATGGGATGATTTATGGAGTATTTTGCGGTAAAGCGCCTGTTGTTTATGTGCGCCCTCGTGAATGGCAAAAGTTTCATGGGTTAAACAAAAAAAGAACTACCAAAGACCGCAATGTCTGGCGCAGAGAACGTAAAAAGATGTCTGTCCAGAAGGCAAAAGAGCTTTATCCTGGATGGGCAAGCAAAATAAAAAACCACGACGGCATGGCAGAAGCTATCTTGATAGCAAGATATGGAATGGCTTTGCTAAAACCATAACCTTTTTAAGGAAATACAGAGGAGGAGTAAAAATGCAGTATAACTTAACCAAATTTAAAAAAATCGCTATCTGCGGCGCTCATGGTGTAGGTAAGACCACCCTTGCTAAAAAGATGAGCGAGAACTTTGGGTTGCCCTATATTCCAGAGTTTGCTCGGGAGTTGTTGAATGCCACTGATAACTTTAACTGGAAGGTTACCAAAAACATAACATCCTGGTGGCACTTTGAACTTGCTATCACCTTTAGCCATCTTTTTACAGTCCAGAATAGAGAGCGCTTTGTTTCAGATAGGAGTCTTTGGGATGTCCTTGCTTATATCCACCTAAAAAGTTTAAGTTATCCAGAGATAGGCGAGTTTTTCCCTCTCTTGCAGGAACTTGTTAATAAACATCATCCTCTATACGACGCAATCATCTTTTATAATCCTCCAGAGGGTTATCAGAGCGAGACGGGATGGTTCATTCACTATTGCTTAAAAAATCAATTAAGAAATATAGAAGACATATTAATTTTTAATATTTATAGGGGAGATATTTTACTCTATAACGATAATTCAGTGGAGGTTTAAAATGAGTAATGAAGATATCTTAATTCTTACTATTATCGGGCTTTTAGTGGTCTTTGTTGGGGCTATGTTAGATTAAAAGCTGAGCCTGCCTTTATGGCGGGCTCTGACACGCAAATAAAAGCCGTTTAAGGCGGGTCAAATGATTTTTAGGCATAAAACTATTAGGAAACAGTTTAAAAGGCTTTAAAACGTAAATATAAGCCTCTCAGGGCATAAAGGAGACTAATATGAGACACGTTTATCTTAAAAGCCCACAACAACAGCAACAACAAAAACCGTCTAACAATGTTAAAGATCGCAAAATTTCTAAAGTGAAAGATCCTGTCTGGGGTAAATTTGCAGGATACGCCAAAATGCTCAGGATAACTCAAGCGGAGTTCCTGGAGAGATTATTGGATCTTTTTGAACAGCAAAACAAATAACAAAAAAATAGGCAGGGCGGAGGCAGACCCTGCCTTAAAAGGAATGCGTGGGAGGGAGAAATATTTACCTGCCTTTTTATCTCGCCTTTATCTTTTTGTCAAGCAGTTTTTTTTAAAAAAAAGACTTGACAATGTATTTACATTTTTGCATAATAATTCAAATTTTAAAATTAAAGGGGGATGATATGCATAGAACAAGTCTAATTTTACCAAAAACATTAGCCGCAAAAGTCAAATTAGCCGCCTTCCAGGAGGGGAAAAGTTTTTCAAAATTTGTCGCTGAAATTTTAGAAGATTATATTGAAAAACCAGAGTCTTTACTTAAAAAATTTGAAAAAGAAGCGAATTCTAAAACTGATGGACATCTTACAATATTCAAGTTCACAACTGAGTGGAAGGCATGCTTGGGGACTCCAAACCTTGATACTGGAGAAGGTAGGGAACAAGTACGGAAGTTAAAAGGTTGTAAAACATTAACTGAGGCTGTAAGATGGGCTATTGAAAATCAAGTGGAACCCTATTAAAAAAACAAACCCCGCTCTCCTGAGTGAGGGCGGCGACTAAAGGGGGTAAAAATGATTATTAGAGTAAAAAAAAATAAAAACTATACAGTAATTTGCAACGAATGCCTTCAAAGACCTGACATTTCCTTAAAAGCCAAGGGATTATTTGCTTATCTTATGAGCCTACCTGACAATTGGAAAATTCATAAAAAAGAGTTGGTTAATCACTTTAAAGACGGAACAACTTCTATTAATTCAGCTTTTAAGGAACTTGAAAAGGCTGGCTATATAATTACTAAACATATTAGAGATAAAAAAGGCCGATTTGCAGATGTTGAATATATTATTAAAGAGTCAATTAACCCGATTACGGAAAACCTGATATCGGATTCTCTTATATCGGAAAATCAACCCCTACAAAATACTAATAAGAACAAAATACTAAAAAAACAAAATACTAAAATTATTTCCTCTGAGGTAAAAACCTCAGAGGCACTACCTACATCTTCTGGCCATTCTTTAAATGTGCCTGAGGAAAAACCTTTTATTACTATCCCTATTGTTCAACGTAATCCTAACGACCCACTAGAATACCCTATTTATGAGCAAGATATTCAGGAATGGCAAGAAACTTTCCCAGGCGTTAATGTCAGGCAAGAACTAAAAAAAATAAGGTTGTGGAATAAAGACAACCCTAGAAGACGAAAAACAAAAAATGGTATTCGTCGGCACATTACAACCTGGTTAAGTAAAGCGCAAGACAAAGGTAGACGGAGTAGTGGTGAAACGTCAAAGCCAAAGCCTAGAACTCCAGACTGGTATTAAAAGGGAGGAACTATGCTAAAAATAGAGATCCTTGAGGCACTTAAAGAAAAAGGAATTGAAGTAACTAAAACAGAAGGGCAAACAAGAACTACTTGTCCTAAATGTTCGGCAGAAAGGATTAAACACTGGGATAAATGCTTGTCGGTGAATGTAGATGAGGGAGTTTGGTTGTGTTGGCATTGTGGATGGAAAGGAAGCGTGAAGGCAGACATACGTAAGAAAAGCGTGGAAGAGTATGTCCGCCCTCAAATAGATATATCAAAACTACAATTGCCTGTCAAGATTATAAATTGGTTTCAAAAAAGAGGCATTTCTCCTACAACTCTCTACGAAAACAAAATTAAATTTGGAATTTTTAAAAGACAAAAAAAGAATGTAGAAGCTATTGTGTTCCCTTACTACAAAGATGGAGTAGTCGTTAATTGTAAATATAGAACCCTAGATAAACAATTCTGGCAACAGGCTGGAGCTGAAAAATGTCTGTATCGTTATGATGAAATTGCTAAAGTTAATGGTTCTATCTTGATAATTACTGAGGGAGAGATGGATTGCCTTGCTTGCTATGAGGTTGGTTTTAGGATGGTAACTTCTGTCCCTGATGGTGCACCTAACGCTAATGCTAAAGAACTACATAAAAAGTTTGAATTCTTACTCTCGGCAGAAAATATAATTAATAGCTATGAAAGAATAATTATTTGTGGTGATAATGATGCTAACGGGAGAAAACTTACTAAAGAACTTGCTAGACGAATAGGTATAGAAAAATGTTATTACATTGAGTATCCCAAAAATTGTAAAGATTGCAATGATATTTTAGTTAAATATGGAGCTAGAAAATTAAGGGAAGTGATATTCCAGGCTAAACCTTGGCCTGTAGATGGGATTTTTAGTATAGCAGATTGCACGCAGGCTGTTATCACGCTTTATGAGGAAGGTGTAACACGTGGAATGTCCACTGGATGGCCTGCCCTAGATAAATATTTTACTGTCCATCCAGGGCAATTAACAGTGATAACAGGAATCCCAGGGTCTGGGAAGAGTAGTTTTTTGGATAGTTTACTCGTAAATTTAGTAAAGCAATATCAAATCCCTTGTGCCTTATTCTCTCCAGAAAATTGGCCGTTAGAAAGACATATCCAAACAATCTTGGAAAAATATACAGAAAGGCCTTTTGCTCAAGATGGGTATGAAGTTAAAAGACTTACTAAACAAGAAATATTGAAAGCAATTAAAGAACTAAAAGAATACTTTTATTTTATCATGCCAGAAGATGATTTGTTGACTGTTGATGTTATTTTAGAAAGAGCAAAAGTTTTATTGTATCGGCATGGGATTAAAATCCTTGTGATTGACCCTTGGAACGAAATAGAGCACAACTATAAAGGCATGACTGAGGCTCAATACCTTTCACAACAACTTACAAAAATTAGGCGATGGGCACGACAAACAGGCGTCCATGTCTTTATTGTGGCGCATCCAAGAAATTTAGAGAAGGATAAAAAAACAGGCGATTATAAACCCCCTACTATGTATGACATTTCAGGGGGTGCTAATTGGCGTAACAAGGCTGACAATGGTTTGTGTGTGCATAGACCAGATATTAAACAGCCTAAAACTTTAATAATTATCCAAAAGATTAGGTTTAAAGAAGTGGGAAAATTGGGAGAATTAGAATTCTTTTATAGCCAGGAATGTGGGAAATATTTCACTTAATTTTTTTAAGAGGAGGATAACTATGAAAATTATTAGGATCCTTATTTTGAAATGGCTCAGGAGACAATACGCTAGGAAAGTAAATATTAACAAGTTTGACCTGCAACTTAGTCAGGTGCTTGATTGCTTGGAATATATTTTAGATTATGAAAAGACACGTATATAATACTGAGAGGCTAATAATGGCTTTTTAAGGTAGGTTAAACTGGGTCTAAGTAGTTTTATATAAGTAGAAATTTGGATGCAAAATAAGGGTAATTATGGCGCTCTCAGGGCTGGGTGTTAAGAAAATCAATATTTAATAAAAAAATCTCAAGAAAAACTTTAACAAATCTTGACAAAATAGTTAATTTTCTTTTAAGATTTAAAAAAACTTATAAAACCATAAGATATGGCTACAAAAGATAAAATTTTAGAAGAGATAGACAAGCTGCCTCGACGGCTAAAAAAAGTGATGCTCTTGCTGATAAAAGAAGAGAACTGGACAAAGTCGTTTAGTCAGTTTTGTAGAGAGCACGATTTTAACGAGCCATCTCTTAGGGATGCAATTTGTAAATATGGCACTCAACGTTTTTGGGCGCTCCGCTCTGCCTATGTAAAGGCAGCGATGGAAGAGCATATGCCGAAAGTATATGAGGCGATGCTCGCCAAGGCTTGCAAGGGAGATTCGCAAGTGCTGAAGCTTATTTTGCAATGGCGGGGTGAGCTTGTGAATAAGCATGAACTTGAAGGGAAAGGGATAGTAAATTTTAATTTTAATCTGGATAGCGATTAAGATACCCATTGGCTGCGCAGCCTTATACATGTAGCCATGAATATAAATTATAAGCCAACGCCAACGCTTAAATTATTTCACAAATCTGACGCCTTTATGCGTGTTGTTATTGGACCCGTAAGGTCAGGCAAGTCCACTGCTATGTGTATGGAGATTATGCGCAGGGCTTGTCAGCAGAGAGCTTTTAAGGGCGTCCGTCATAGTCGCTGGGCTATCGTTAGGAACACCTATCCAGAGTTGCGGGATACCACCTTAAAAACCTGGCTGATGTGGTTTCCTGAGGAACATTTTGGCAAGTTTAATTGGCAACAAATGGTTCATCCTGTTGAGTTTTATTTGCAGGATGGGACTTTAGTAAAAGCTGAAATCCTTTTCAGGGCGTTGGATAGACCGAATGACGTGAGAAAATTACTTTCTCTGGAGCTTACTGGTGGTTGGATAAATGAGGCTCGGGAGGTTCCAAAGGCTATCGTTGATGCCTTAGGCGACAGAGTAGGGCAGTATCCTTCACGGTTTATAGGCGGGTGCACCTGGCGGGGCGTAATGTTGGATACGAACCCACCAGATGAAGACCACTGGTTATATAAGCTAGCCGAGGAGGAGCGCCCAGAAGGCTGGGACTTCTTTAAACAGCCTGGGGCATTGATAGAGAAAGACGGTAAGTTTTTACCAAATCCAAAAGCTGAGAATATAGAAAATTTAAACGAAGGGCATAATTACTATTTAACAAGACTTGCAGGCAAATCGCCTGATTATATTAGGGTCTATTATTGCGCTCAATACGGCTTTGTTATAGACGGAAAGCCAGTCTTTCCAGAATATGTAGATGCCGTGCATTGCAGCCATGAAATACTTAAGCCTGAGCGTGATTTGCCCATCTATATAGGGCTTGACTTTGGGCTTACTCCAGCAGCTTTATTTGCTCAGCGTTTGGTTAATGGCCGATGGATTTGGTTTGATGAGCTGGTGAGCGATAATATGGGCATCTTCAGATTTGCTGAACTGCTAGGCAATAAAATCCATCGTGAATACCCAGGCTTTAAGTTTGAAATATACGGAGACCCTGCTGGGCAACAGCGGGCGCAAACCGACGAAAAGACTTGCTTTCAGATACTTCACGCTAAGGGCATTCAAGCAGTGCCAGCACCCACAAACGATTGGACAACTAGGCGTGAGGCGATTGCAGTGCCCTTGAGTAGGCTAATAGACGGCAAGCCAGGGCTAATAATATCGCCTAAATGCAAGATGGCTAGAAAAGGGCTTGCTGGCGGGTATTGTTACAAGCGCCTACAAGTAGTGGGTGATGAGCGCTATAGAGATAAACCTGATAAAAATATTTACTCCCACGTGATTGACGCTGCTGGTTATGCGATGTTAGGCGGTGGTGAAGGCAATAGAATAGTAACTGGTGAGCAAAGTATGACGCCTGAAGAGGCTAGAAAACTTTATATCCAAAACCTGCCACCAGATGCTAGGCAATACGTTAATTTTGACTTTGGAGGATTTTAATGAGCGCCGAACGTAAAGAATTTGAAGACGCCTACATGACAGCGATAACGCATTGGTCGCCTTTCCTGGTGGAGGCTGAGAAAGATCTTAATATGGCTCTTGGTGATCAGTGGGACGCTGCAATGAAGGCGTATTTAAAGCAAAGAAGGCGTGAAGCCTACGTCTTTAATAAAATTCATAGAATTATTAAGTTAATTACTGGCTTTCAGCGTAAAAATAGACTTTCGCTAAAGTTTGAGGCTTTACTTGGCGGGGATAGTCAGACAGCATCGCAGTTCACTAAGGCAGTTATGTGGCACATGCAGTATGCGGGCGGGTATCAAGAGATGAGCGAGGCTTTTGAGAAGGGCGCTTTAATTACAGGGATTAATCTAGTCCATCTTTACGTTGACCGTTTAACAGACCCAGTTAATGGCGATATTAGATTTTCCAGATGTCCTTACAATAGTTTTTTGTTTGATCCAAATATGACCAAAAAAGATTTGAGCGATTGCGCCTATATCCTCCGCAGGAAGTATCTCTCAAAGGAACAGGTAAAGGCGCTGCTGCCCTGGGCCGAGAAAGATATTGAGTTAATAAAGCCAGGGAGTGGTGATAATAAGTTCCCACAATTAAAGCCAGCTTCCAAAAACCCTTATGCTTATGACGAGTTCTGGCGCATGGATACTAAGAAGATATGGCTGGCGACTTTACCAGATGGAAGTTTTAAGCAGTTTGAAGATAAGAAGGAGATAAAGCAATTATTTGAAATGTATCCTCCACTAGCCGAGCACATTAAAATTATCCCATCTTGGAAAAAAGTAATTAAATTGCAGGTTTTTGTGGAAGGTAATTTGCTTTATGATGGCGATTCTCCCTGGATAACGGACAATTATCCCTTTGTGCCTGTCTGGGGATTCTTTACTCCAGAGGCTAAAAACCCAGATCTGAAGATTTTTGGGATTGTGCGGGTGGCAAGAGATCCACAAACAGAAGTAAACAAGCGTAGAAGCCAGATGATTGACTTGCTTGAGTCAACGATTACTGCGGGCTGGAAGGCGAAAGAAGGCAAGCTCGTTGACCCGAACGTTTTATATCAAAGTGGTCAGGGGCTTGTAGCTTGGTTAAAAGAGACTGCCAACATGGACGATGTTCAAAGGCTAGATCCACCACCTATTCCAGCGGGGCTATTCCAGCTTTCAGAAATCTTTGACAAGGACGTTTACGAGAACGTTGGTGCTAACGCTGAGCTTTTAGGATCGCCTGAAAATGAGAATATTCAAATTGCTGCCTTGTTGAGTAAATTAAGGCAAGGTAGCGGTTTAACGATACTTCAAGATCTGTTTGACAGTTACAGAAGTTCAAAGAAGTTATTAGGCATGAAGTTGTTGCAGATGATACAGGAAAATTATACGTCTGGTAAGGTTCAACAGATTATTGGAGAGCCACCAACGCAGATATTTTTTAATAAAGATTATGCCAAGTATAACTGCACGCCTGCGGAAGGTATCTTAACTGATAGCCAGCGTCAGATGTATTTTGGTCAACTCGTTGCCTTGCAGCAAATGGGTGTGCCGATTCCTCCATCTGCTTTATTGGAAGCAGCGCCTATCCAGAATAAAGAAAAGCTTATACAGTTCGTTAAAACTGCTGAGCAGGCACAAGCACAACAGGCGCAGGAGAATAAGGAGCTTGAAGATATTATTAAACAAGTTAATGTCGCTAAGATGCAGGCTGACCTTGCTAGGGCGCATGAAAGAGTATCTCAGGAGCAGGAGAACAGAGCGAACGCCTTGCTTGATAGAATAAAAGCGATAAAAGAGCTTGAAAAAATTGACGTGGAAAAATTTAAGATGTTGGCTGATGCTTTACATACGATGGAACTTGCAAAGGAAAAAAGAGAGAAAATAAAGAAACTTTTAACAACGAGGTAAAGTATGTATAAACAACTTGCAAAGGCGCTTAATTATAAACCTAAAAGCGGGTTGGTTATTGGCGATTTAAGAGAGGAGCTTGCCAGAGATACTATCCTTAACTTGGAGAAGGTTATTAACGCCAACAAGCACAGGGAGAAATATTATCTCCTTGTTCATGCTGGTAATTTTGGTAAAAATATAAAAACTACAATTATGATAAGCAATAAAGAACCACCAAAACTTTTGGGAACTATTTGCTTAAAGGTAAACAACGTTAAAGGTAGGGTAGATAGACTTTGGGTTTTGCCTTATGATATTCCTAAGGATGATGGGGATTTATCAAGTGTAGGCATTGAGGAGGTTTTTAAATCCGTTAAAGGGATACCTTTAAAATATTAAATAAAAGGAGCAAACTATGAATAATAACCAAATACAAAGTGGAGAGCCAACTCCACAACAGCAAGTTCAAGGGCAGCAACAGGAGCAACAAGGTCAGGTTCAAGGGCAAGAGCAAGCGCAGCAGGTTCAGGAACAGCAACAGCAGCAAGCGCAAGCGCCACAAGACTTGTTGCAGCAGGTCACGCAAGAGTTGGAGCAGTTGAAACAACAGAACGCTGCTTTGCAGGCACAACTTGCCTTTTTTGGGCAACAGGCTGGAGGAGAGCCAACTCCCCAGATACAACAGCAAGACCCTTTTGAAGGGCTAGAGGACGATGATGTCCTTACTGTTGCCGACGTTAAGAGGCTGATGGCGCAAGTCCAGAGACCAGCGGTAGATCCAAATCTGTATAAAGAAATTCAGATGCTCAAGCTATCCGTGCAAGAGCCGAATTGGCAAGATGTGATAAAGAATTATTTGCCTGATATGATAAATAGCAATCCGTTGTTAGGGCAGATGATTCAGAATGCGCCAAATCCATTAGAAGCTGCATTGCATATTGCTAAACTCAATCCTCGTTATCAACAGCAGCAACAAGCGCCACAGCAACAATCTCAACAGATTATAAATCAATTAATTAATAAACCTGCCTCGCCAGACCAATTTGGCGGTGGCGGTGGAGTAAGTAAGGCGGATAAAATTGTATCCATGAGCGATGAGGAGTTTGACAAATACGTTCAGGATGTTTTATCTGGGAAAGTATAAAAACCTTTAAAGGAGGGGTATTATGGCTTTAACAACTACAGCACAAATAGATCCTGCGGTGCAGGTCTTTTATGATAGAGTCCTTTTAAGGGCTGCTTATCCAAAGTTAGTCCATCTTAAATTTGCCCAGCATGCTAGGCTGGATAAGAAGCACGGGAATACCTATAAGTGGAGGAGATATGCGCATCTTAGCGATGCGACTGTCCCTCTAACTGAAGGCGAAACCCCACCAGGGCAACAGTTATCCAAGACTGACTTGACTGTTCAGGTCAGTCAATACGGTGATTACGTCCACATTACTGATTTGGTGGACCTAACCGTTGAAGATCCAGTTTTAACTATCGCCGCTGATCTGTTAGGTAAACAGATGGGTAAAACCTTTGATAGTTTGATGAGGGATATTCTTGCTGCTTGCGCAAGTCAGACTGATGCTGCTGGTGGTTCTAACGGGAAGAGTCCAACTGAAATTACAACTGCTGATATTGATACGGTAGTTAAGACTTTATTAAATAACGATGCTGATCCAATTACCGAGATTGTTAAGGCGGGTCCTGGTCAAGGCACAATGCCTGTAAGGGCTGCCTTCTATGGTATTGCTCATACAGAGCTAATTGATGATCTTGAGGCTTGTGGCGGTTTTATCCCAGTAGCTCAGTATCCGAGGCAGAATGATGTTGATGATGCTGAATGGGGTAGTATAAAGAACACCAGGTGGCTTGTAACTTCAAATGCATATAAAGATACATCTGGTTCGGATGATATTTACCACCTACCAATTATCGGCAAGGACGCTTACGGTGATGTTGAGCTGACAACTGCAAAGAACATCGTGAAACCATTTGGTAGCGCTGGAACTGCTGACCCATTGAATCAGAGGGCAACTTCTGGCTGGAAGGCAGTTTGGGCTGCCAGAATTCTTAACGATAATTTTATGCATGTGTTAAGGGTGACACATAGTTAATCAACTGCCTCTCCCTAACGGGAGGGGCAAATTTTTTAAGAGAGGTGTAGTATGACTAATCATGAGAAAAAGAAATATGAGGAACAACGTGCAAGGATAATGAAAAAGAGACAGGAGCTAGCTAAAAAACTGGCTCGTGAAAAAAAAGTAAAAGTTATTTTTCAAAATTTAGAAGAGCCTGTTGATGTTGAATTTACTTATCAAGGCGTTAAGACTTTTTATTTAAAACATGGTGAAGTAATTGAATTGCCAACATCTGTTTTAAAGCATTTAATGAGCCTTAAAGTCCCTGTTTATCGCTATGAAACTGACGCCAAAACAGGGCAGGTAAAGCCTGTTACAAAGGTAGCCGAATGGCGGAATAGGTTTGCTTTTGTGCCTGTAGATGCAGAGGAGATAACAGGCACGGAAAAGACGGAGTAACGATATGGAATGGACTCTGGCAGATATAAGAAATAAAGTGAGAAAATATACGGGTTTTTTGTCTGTTCAGCAGATATCCGACGACTTTATAAACGATGCTATAAATGATTTTTACGTTAATGAGTTCCCTTTGTTAGTCAACTCTACCAGTTTAAACACATGGCATGCTTTTAATACTTCTCCAGGTGTGGGCGAATATCCGCTTGAAGTAGCGATTTTAAATACTATCTCTCCTATATATGTTGCCGACTATCCTGTTTGGTTTACAAGGGATAGGGACTTATTCTTTGCTAATTATCCCTTGAATGAACCAGCGCAGCAAGGAAAACCTTTTGCCGCTTATCTGGATGATGACAGAACGTTATATTTGCGTCCCGTTCCTGATGCTGAGTATAATGTAAGAGTTTTAGTAGCAAAAAAGCCAACAGCGCTTGTAAATGATACAGATAAGCCGCTTGACCCTGCATGGGGGCGGGCGGTCGCTGTTGGTGCTGCTATCCATTTTTTACTAGAAGAAGGCGACAAAGATGCCGCTAATGAACTGAGCGATTTGTTAAAATCGCTTTTAGGGCAAATTAACCGTAAGGCAACGCTTTTTTCTGTAAGTAAAGAGGCAATAAGGAGCTTTTAATATGACTTGGAATAAAAATAAACCTGCTGGTTCTGATCCTTTAAATATTAGCGATGATTTAATAAGACAAAATTGGGCAGCTTTAGAGGATGCTCTTGCAAGAGACCATAATTTTCCTGGGACAGAGGGGTCAGATGCTGGAGAACATGAGAAAGTTACCTTAAGAGAGCAAACAGAAAAACCTTCGGTTGATTCGGGGAAGTCTGTGCTTTATGCAAAAAGTGATGGAATTTATATAGAAAAATCAGATGGAACAGAAATAAAGCTTTTTGATTTTTCTATAGAAAAATTAACGAATACTGATAATGCTGATAATGCTGATAAGGTAGATGGTTTTGATGCGTCTCAAACAAGAACGCCTAATACTATTCCAGTAGCTGATGCGGATGGTTGGATAAATGATTGGATAAAACAAGGAGAAGGAAGTGGTTTAGATGCCGATACAGTAAGAGGTTCAACTGTTGAATTTCAATATAATTTTAGTGATAATGGATACATAATATTTCCTAATGGGTTTATTATTCAGTGGGGGCATGATCAAATAAATGAAAATTCTAATAAGACGATTAATTTTAATATAAGTTTCCCTAACTTATGTTGTGGTGTTTTTATAACTGCTATAAATGCTAGTGGACAAGGCGGTGGTGAGGAAGATTATTGGGGATTAACAGCTTTAGCTGATACTAATGCTTTCACAATTGTTAATCAATATGATAGTGGTCAACAGTTTTATTGGGTTGCGATAGGGTATTAAAAATGTATATACCTTTTCCAATTTATGATTTTAAAAGTGGTCTGAAACTTGATAAAGAACCATTTTTGCTTCCTGCCGATGCCTTTACGGTTTTTCAGAATGTTTATATAGATAAAGGTTGTCTTGTCAAAAGAAAAGGAATAGAAAACTTATCGTTAAATATAGATGAACCTATTTTGGGAATAAAAACTTTAAGAGACAATGCCAATAATGTTTATAATATTGTTTTTGGAAAACAAAAAATATTTTGTTTAGATTTGTTTAATTCTCGAATTACTGAAATATCATCTATGTTGAATGGGAGGGATGATAGTTATGTGATAGCAGATGAATGGAAGTTCTATCTTTTTTGTTCTAACCAAATTGATCGACCTTTTTATGTATGGAATAATGGAGCAGAATGGTTAAATGTTGATTTTGATAATGATGGACAAAATGATATAGAACGATGTTTAGCTTGCATACAATTTAAAGGACGACTTCTTTTATTCAGTCCGATGGAAAAAGGGACTTTTTATCCACAAAGGATAAGATGGTCTAAAGTTAATCTACCTTTTGATTGGACTAATGATGATTTTTTAGATATTCCTACAAGTGAAATTATTGTTTCTGCACAAAGGTTAGAAGATAAAATAATAATTTGGTGTTCTAATTCTGTATGGGAATTGTTATATACAGCAAATTATGATCTACCTTTTGTAGTGAGATGTATAGCAAGAGAAATAAAAACATATAGTCCTTTTAGTGGTGTGAAAGCAAATAATCAAATTTTTAACGTAACGGAAACAGGAATAGTAGCAACTGACAGTATTAATGTAGAAAGAATTGATTATAATATATATGATTTTAATTTATTTCAAAATTTAGAGAAAAAGCAGTTAATTTTTGGATATCATTGTAA
>Ga0256842_1000445_pt1 | contig 36512 bp, 25 predicted proteins | sample 4559240metaG_FD_185973 | JGI IMG/M metagenome (GOLD analysis project Ga0256842, IMG submission 185973) | Hydrothermal vent microbial communities from Guaymas Basin, Mexico - 4559-240 | ecosystem: Environmental > Aquatic > Marine > Hydrothermal vents | place: Mexico: Guaymas Basin | collected...
GATGAAGACTCATCAATCACAGTAGATGTACTTGCAAACGATACAGATGGAGATGGAGATTCTTTATCTATCACAGAAATCCAAGGTCAAGATGTAAGCTCTGGTCAAACAGTAGATGTAACAGTAGCTGGAACAGTTGTAGGAACTGCAAATGTGGTAGATGGAAAAGTTGTATTTACTCCAAGTGCAGAGTTACAAGAGATGAATGATGGTCAAAATCAAGATGTAACATTTAGTTATACAGTTTCAGATGGTCATGGTGGAGAAGATACTGCTAATGTAACTGTAAATGTTACTGGGTCTAATGATGGTCCTGTTAATATGAATTTAAGCTATAGCAATATTGGTGCAACTGATGGTAATAATGATTATGGAGATGAAGAAGATCTTGTTGGTAGTAATGATGCTCAACATCTAAATACAGGTGATGGTGACGATACTATTACTATAGGTGATGATATTGAAACTAGTGACACTGTTGTTAATACAAATGGCGGTGATGATACTATTACTGTTGGTGATGATTTTGATAACGGAACTATAAATACTGGTACTGGTAACGATACTATTACTGTTGGTGATGATGTGGGTGATGTAAGTGGTAATCAAAGTGCTCATATTAATACTGGTGATGGAGCTGATACAGTTACTGTTGGTGGTGAAGTTATTAATGGTTCTACAATAGATACAGGAGCAGATGATGATACTGTATCAGTAGCTGATGACATAGAAGGAAATAGCACTATAAATACAGGAACAGGAAATGATAGTGTAACAGTGGGTGATGATTTTGATGATGGAACTATAAATACAGGTACAGGAGATGATACAGTTAATATTGGTGATGACTTAGGTGATACTAATGAGAGTGGAGCTATAGATACAGGTGTAGGCAATGATACAGTAACTGTTGGTGGAAATGTACTTAGTGATTCATCAATAGATACAGGAGCAGGAGATGATACATTAGATGTAACTGGTTATGTTGGTAATACCTCTACTGTTGATATGGGTGCAGGTGATGATACTATTACTCTTAATAAGATGGGAGACACTACAAATCTTGAAACAGGTTTAGGTAATGATGTTGTTAATCTAAATAGAATAGAAGAAGATGCTACCATTGATACAGGCGCAGGAGATGATACAGTTACTTTAACTGATGTAAGTTCAGGTTTTGATAATGGAAGTGTTAATCTTGGTTCAGGTAACGATACTCTTACTATAAATGATTCTTTAAGTGGAACTGATGCAAAATTTGTTGGTGGTGAAGGTCAAGATAGTTTAGTTCTAAATGGTGTAAGTAGAGGTGATTGGGATAGTGGTGTTAGTGATAACTTCAATGGTTTTGAAAATGTAACATTTTCAGATGGTTCTACTATAGATGTAGCATCTGCCCCTACGCTTAGTATGAGTGTTGGTGATGCAGTAGTAACAGATAACTCTTCAAATAATAATTCTAATCAAAATACTGGAAATGATAATTCAAGTACTCCAGATATGAGTGGTGCAAATAATCATGGTAATGGAGATAACAATTGGGATAAAAGTCAATTGTCTAATGGTTATGATACTGCAGTTTATGGTGATGGAGATAGTGATTATTCTGAACTTAATGCTGGAAATGGTAATGATAATATTACTCTTGGTGATGGTTGGAATCAAGTAGAAGTTGGAAACGGTAATGATACATTAGTTATGGGTGATGGTGGTCATGCTATTGATTTAGGAAAAGGTGATGATACGGCAACTATAGGTGATGGTACAAGCTCTTGGGATGCAATAAAAGCTGGTGACGGGGATGATACCGTTGTTGCAGGAGATAGCTTTGAATCTATTGATGCAGGTAAAGGAAACGATAATATTACTGTTGGTGATGGTGCTAAAAATATCAAACTAGGTGATGGAGATGATACTTTAAACGCTGGTGATTCTGTATCTGGTTGGACAGAAATAGATGGTGGAAAAGGTGATGACACCATGACTATAGGTGATGACTGGACTAAAGTTAAAGGTGGAGATGGAAACGATACTGTTATTTTCAAAGGTGATGAAGCTGATTATACTGTAGGAAATAAATGGGGTAATGATTATGTAGAAAATAATGAAACTGGAAATATCACTTGGCTTGATAGTGTTGAAAATGTACAATTTGGTGGAACAGATGCTTCTGCATCTGGCCAAACAATTTCATCTTATGACTATCCAGTTACACTAAATGCAGATGGTAATGGACTATCTGATATAACACTTACTAATTTACCACAAGGTGCAACACTTCAAGATAGTCAGGGAAATGAAATTTCTGGAGATAATAGTGTATATACTATACCAACTGATGTGAATGGAGATGCAACAATAATACTTAGCAGTGATAGTGAGTTAAGTCCTGCTGCACTAAATAGTATGAGTGCAAGTGTAACCTCTACAGAAGAAAATGGTGGAGATACAGCAACTGCAACAACAACTGCTGATATAGAGGTAACAGGTGATGAAACAGCTGAGAGTATTACTGGAACAGATGCTAATGAAACTATAGATGGTGGAGCTGGTGCAGATACAATAGATGCTGGAGCTGGAAATGATGATATTGCTTTTGATGTAGCAGACGCTTCAGTAGATGGTGGAACTGGTTTTGATACGCTTATTTTAGATGTTGATGATGCAAGTGTTGATTTTACTGCATTAACTGATGATAGTATAAATAATATAGAATCTATTGATTTAGGTACAGGTACTCAAAATATTTCTCTTAATATTAGTGATGTTCTTGATGTAACTGATACAGATAATATTCTCCGAATAGATGGTGATAGTAGTGATAGTATTGATTTAAATACTCAGGGTGATGATGCTGAATGGACTTTAGGTGACTTTAAAACTGATACTGAAACAGGAGCTAATTATCAAGAGTTTACTGGTCAAGTTGAAGGACAAGATGTTTCTTTAGAAATTAACACGGATATTCATATTGATGAGAGTTGATAACTATATGGCATGTGGGGGTTAATCCCACATGCCATATAGATGAAGTTATTTTAAAAGTAAGATTAAAGAGACTCTGTCATTAACATGGAGTTTCTCAAATATAGAAGTTATATGTGCTTTTACTGTTCTTGTAGTTATGTTTAGTTTTGATGCGATGGCATCATTGGTAAAGCCTTCTAGTACTAGATATACAACTTTATTCTCTTTTTCTGTTAGTTTTTCTTTTATGAGTTTGTTTGATTCTTGTGGTAATACTGGTTTATCGCTAGTATTTGCCAAAGAGGCTGTAAGTTCTGGGTAAGTCCATATTTTCCCATCACTTACTGTATCTATCATTTGTAGATAGTGGTGTTTTAACATTCTTGAATTTCCATATGCTTTTACACCATGAGATATTAACATTTTTCCATTTGTAATAGCTGGAACTCTTTCAAGTACAATTACATTTTTTGGTAAAGTATTTGATGATATTAGTTTATTTATATCTTTTGCAACACTATCATAATCAGCTACTAAAATATATTCACAATCTGATTTATTTATCCACTTTAGCAGTAGATTTATATCTTCAAATTTAAGTGATTCTCTTTTACTATCTCGTCTTTGAAATTCACTTAAGACATTCATATCTAAGCTAAAATAAATAATCTTCATATTATCTCTCCGAAAATACATATTGTTTAGATTTTAGTATAGGTTTTAAAATATATTGCAAAACAGTTTTTTTACCAGTAACTATATCTACATTTACGGTCATACCAGGGATAATTTTTAGTGGGTGTTCTTTTGTTCCTAGGTAATTTTTATCTGTTTGTATATGTATGAGATAAAAAGTATTTTCTTTTTTATCTGTTATAGTGTCTGGAGATATATTTACAACATGCCCAATAAGTCCACCGTGGATAGCATAATCATAAGCAGATACTTTGATTTTAGCTTCTGCACCCGGATGTATAAAAGCGATGTCGCTTGGTTTGATTTTTACTTCTAAATAAAGTTTTTTATTGCTAGGTACTATCTCAACTAAATCTGCTCCTGGTTTGATAACTCCACCTACTGTATGAACAAAAAGTGTTTGAACAATCCCATTTACAGGTGATTTTACCATAGTTCTATTGACCTGATCGCTAAGTGCAATTTGTTGTGTTTGAAGTCTTGAAAGTTCTGCTGTTACTTCATTTAACTCTTTTTTAGCAGTATTTATAAAAAGTTGTTTAGCCTCTATCCTTTTTTGTCTATACTCTTTTATGGCAGATTCAAGGCGAGGTAGTGAAAGTTGGGCTCCCTCTATTTTATTTTCTATGTCGTTAGCTTCCCTTTTCAATTTTAAGAAATCAACTTTAGACTTAACACCCTCTTTTACCATTGGAGCAGTCATACCTATCTCTTCAGTTACAAATTCTAAAGATTTTTTAAGTGAGTTGATTTTAGCTTGAGCTTCTTTATACTCTTGTTTTTTTTGTTCAATTTGTTGAACAATAGAGTTGTCTTTTGCCATCATCTCAATCTGATTTGATTTATATAATCTTTGTGCTAATTCTAATTGTTTTTTAAGTTCTGCATTGTCTGTTTGTATCATCTTGAATGGTTTTTGATATGATTCAGCTTCTAGTCTTATTTGTTTAGCTTTTAGTTCATGAAACTTCATTTTGTTGGTTAGAGAAGTTGAAGTTGATTTTGCATTATTGATTTTTAAAATAACTTCCCCCTTTTTTACTAAATCTCCCTCTTTTACCAAAATAGCTTCAACAATCCCTCCCTCGAGATTTTGGATAATCTGATTTTGTCCATAGGGTATAACTTTACCATCTCCCCTTGTGATTTCATCTATCTCTGCAAATGAAGCCCACAATATAAATAAAAATATACTCAGCAACCATATTTTTAGAACTTTGCTAATCCTAGATGGTGTTCTTTGTAGTACAGCGGCACTCAGTGAGTTCATAAAACTATAATCGTTTTCAGTATATTCTATAGGTTTATTCGTTTTTTTAGGATTCAATTTTTTTTCCTCCACCTTGTAGTTTTTTAAGAGCATCCTCTTTTGGTGCATCTATAAATATTCTACCCTCATTCATAACTATAACTCTCTCCACAATTTTTAAAAGTGTCATTTTTTGTGTTACTAGTAGTGAGGTTTTATTTTTTAAGTTTTTATCTAGGCTATCAAGTAATTTTGCTTCTGTTATTTGATCCATAGCATTACTTGGTTCATCCATAAGCATTACAGGGCTATTAAGTAAAAATGCACGAGCAATACCTATACTTTGTTTTTGTCCACCTGAGAGACCTTGACCCCTTTCACCAATAGGCATCTCATATCCTTTAGGATGTTTTTTTATAAATTCTGATGTTCCACTTATTTGAGCAGCTTTTATCATAGCCGCATCACTGGCATGTGTGGCTCTATATATAATGTTATCTTTTACTGTTCCACGAAATAGCATTACATCTTGAGATACATAACTCATGTTTTTTCTTAAATCAGCTGGGTCAATCTGTTTTATATCTATACCATCTATAAGAATTTGCCCAGAATCTGGTTCATATAAGCCTAAAATTAGTTTTGCGATAGTACTTTTTCCACTTCCAATACGACCAATAATAGCTACATGTTCCCCTGGATTTATAACAAATGAAACATTTTTTAAAGCTGGAACTTCTGTATTTGGGTAGGAAAAAGTTACATCTATAAACTCTATATGACCACTAAAGTCAGGTCTTTCAACAAATTTTTTGCCTTGTGGTCTTTCACTTGGTTGAGTGATAATATCGTTTAGTGTTTCATAAGAAGTTTTTGTATCTTCATAGTTAGTCATAAGCCCTGCAACCTGTCCCATAGGCGCTAGAGTTCGCCCTGTAAGTATTACAATAGCGATAAGTCCCCCCATAGATAGCTCAAACTTTTGTATGAGATATACACCATATATGATAATCATAACAGTATTTAATTGGATTAGCAGCTGTGTTATGGTTGGTATGGAGGCTGAAATCATGCGAGATTTTAAACTTTTTGTAGCAATTTCTCCAGTTGATTCTTCCCACTTCCATTGTACTTGGTTGAGTGTTCCTAGTGTTTTTAGTGTTTCTATGTTATTTAGAGTTTCTATAAGGATTGAACTTTTTTTAGCACTTGCTTCATGCGTACTTTCAATACTGGCTCGAAGAGGTTTTTTAATAAAAAAAGCATAGCCTAAAATGAGAAGTATAGTTGTTATTGGGATTAAAACTATGCTACCACCTATATAAGCAATGACAAATAAAAATATAATTGCAAAAGGTATATCTATAATTGCAGCCATGGTAGCATTGGTTAAAAAACTTCTTATAGAATCAAAATCTTTTAAGTTACTTGCAAAAGAGCCAACAGATGCTGGATGATTTGCCATCTTTAAATCAAGCACTTTTTCAAAGATGATAGAGGACATAATGATGTCACTTTTTTTAGCAGCACTCTCAAGTAAATATGTACGGGTAAATTTTAAAAATGTGTCTAATAGATAAACAATACTCACCCCAATGGCAAACACCCAAAGTGTTTCTATGGCATTGTTGGGGATAACTCTATCATAAACATTCATAGTAAATAAAGGGGATGCCAAAACGAATAGGTTTATAAGTAATGAAGCATATAAAACATCTTTATATACACTACTAGAGAGTTTGAGTGTACTCCAAAACCAATGTTTTTGATTGAGATGCAATGTTCTTGAATTTTCATCTTCATACTCAAAAGCTTTTTTAACCATAAAACCAAAACCAATATACTCATCTTCAAGTATATCCATATCCACCCATTGCTCAATAGCTTCTTCAGCCGGCATGATGATTTTCACTTGTGTTCCATCTTTGCTAAAACTATCTAATATACAAGCAGTTTGATTTGATAGTAAAATTATCATAGGAAGCTGTAAAGGTGAGATTTGTGAGAGTGGTCTTCTAATAATTGAAGATTTAAGACCAGCCCTTTGAGCTGCACGAGAAAAAAGACCTTTTGCATTGTTGATGGAAAAAAGTTCTGGAGCTTCTGCACCAGGCTCTATCGGCAAACCAGCAGTTAATGCTTCTGCTGAGAAAGGTTTGTGGTAGAGTTTAGTAAAGATTACTAAACAATCTAGCAAGGCATCCATTCTTAGGTTGTCAGCATTTTCTATAAGCATATTTTAATCCTCTACTTTTTTAATTTTCTAACGATTATATCAACACGATTATTTTTTGCCATAGAACTCTCACTTTCATCACTAAACATTGGAGCATCTATAGATTTTGCATATGTATTTATTTGATTTTCAATAGCACCTGCTTGTACCAGTTTTTCTTTGATTGTGTCAGCTCTTTTTTGAGAAAGTTCTAAAGCATTTTTTGGTGTGATGTTGTCATCATCTACATTTCCTAAAACTTCAAATTTTATGTTAGTAAGTCCATAAGGTTTTAATTGTTTTATCAACTCATTTACCCTTTTTTGACCTTCTTCTGTTAAGTTTGAAGTTAAACCATAAAATAAAAATCCACTATACCTTTCTATCCTTTGAGTATCATTATATATAGTTTTACATCCATATAGGTTTTTCATATCCTTAGTAAGGGAGTTATTGCATATATCTTGTTCATCAACGATTAAATCTTTATCTCTATCATAAACTACTGGAAGGACATCATTGTTTTTTGGTGTTTGAGCTTTTAAGCCAACATTTGCATAAACATCTTCACCACCAGCAACAGTGTTAACTAAAATACCCATCGCATCTAAAATTCTATATTTTGCAAAAAGCATACTGTATTGTGTATTTATAATTTGAGATTTTGCTCCTATAAAATCGTTTTGAGCAGATAATAAATCTAGGAGTGTACGCCTTCCTAAATCATATTCCTTTGTATAAAGAGTGAGAGTTTTAAGAGAGAATTTTTTGTAGTCTTTTAGGTGTTTTAGTTGATTAGCAAGTTCTTGGTTTGCTACCCATGCGAGATTTATATTTTCTATAACTTTTCTTCTTAAATCATTTTTAGTTTGAACTTCTTGGTGAATTTGACTTACACTTTTTTGTAGTCCTGAAGAGTCAGAAAAACCGTTAAAAAAGTTGTATCTTAGATAAGCCATCGCTTTAAAACGATTATCCGTCCCCTCAGAAGCACTTAAATTTTTATTTATAGATTCTGATATTTCTATATCTATGCGTGGGTAAAAGGGTGATTTTCTCTCTTTATATCGCTCTTGAGCTAGTTTTATGTTGTATTTACTAACTAAAAGTGATGGGTTATGTTTTATTGCATATTGAGTTGCTTCTTCTAGTGTGTCTGGAAATGTTATATCTAGTGAAGGTTTAACCATATCCTTAGCTTGAAGGTATCTACCCAAAACTCGTTGCATATTATATTGTGCATTTTTAAGGGAATTTTCTTCAACAGCATAGTTTGCTTCTGCAAGAGCTAATGATGATTCTATTTTATTTACTTCTGAGAGGGTTGTTAAACCAGCTTCATATAGTTTTTGAACTTTTTTGAAAATCTCTTTGTCAATATCAACATTTTCTTTAGCGGTTTGTAATAATTCTGTTTGTTTAAGAACTTCTAAATATTTATTTACTGTTTCAAAAGAGGTTGTATTTGCCTTTTCTATATAGCTATACGCTGCTGATATAGTTCTGTTTTGTTGCTGTGATACTTGAGCTGTTGTGGCAAAACCATTAAATAAATTTTGAGTATATGTGAGAGAATTTTGATATACACTCAGACCTAAAGAATCTATACCATTACCTTTGTGGTCTTTTAGTGTTGTTTGATTATCCCAGTTTTTTCTTTGAGTGTTTTCATAACCTACTCCTAGTGAAAGATCCAATTTAGGATAGTAACCAGCTTTTGCATTTGTGATGTCTTCTTTTGTTGAATTGTAGTTTTTTAATCTTTCTAGTACAGTAGGGTTAGTCGATAAAACTTCTTTTAGAGTTGTTTGTAAATCTTGAGCATTTAGTGTTGAGAGTATAGAGAGTGTAATCAATAGTTTTTTTTTCATAAATCTTTCCAGTCTTAATCTTGGATATTGTATTTAACACTTTGTTAACATTTCCTTAATAAGTGTCTATATGATATAATTGTGTTGCTATTTTGCTGTAAGTACCTATCCAAAAAGAACACCAATTATCAGCGATAAGAAAACAGTTCTAGTGATAGGCAGATTTTTGAAGAACTAACTGGTTAATTCAAGAAAATCTAACGACACAATAGGACTGTTTTCTTATCGCCCGTAGGGAAGCTCAAAAAAGCAACTACTGACTTCGTTAAAAACTCTTGAAGCTACCAGTAGCTCCTACAAGTTTTTGCCTTGCATTAGTCACTTTTTTGAGCTTCTGATAGTTGGTGTTCTTTTTGGATAGGTACTTAAGATGGCAATAAACAACTAGGGTAAATGTGCAGATGAAATCATCAGATATTAGTAGTATTTTAAACAATAAAGATAAACTTCTAACTCAATCCTACTTTGAACTTCAAGAGTTTTTTGAAAATAAATATGGTAGAGATACTGTAGTGTTTATGGAGATTGGAACTTTTTTTGAAGTTTATGAAGTAGATAATGATGATATGCAGATAGGTAAAGCCAAAGAGATGGCTGAACTTTTAAATATACAACTTACCAAAAAAAATAAAAATATCATAGAAAACTCAGATAGAAATCCACTTTTAGCAGGTGTTCCAGCAGTTAGTTTTGAAAGATATTTAAGCCGTCTTATTCAGGAACAAAAATATACTATTATTGTGGTTAAACAAAAGGGAAATCCACCTAAAATCAGTCGTTATATATCTCAAATAGTCTCACCTGGAACAAATTTTGAGCATATAGTTGATAATGATGACAACTATATAGTTTCATTGTTGGTTGATAAATACAAAGGTATATATAATATTGGTTACTCTGCGATAGATGTGACAACAGGAAAAACTTTTCTTTATGAAACGCATGGGACAAGTGAAGATCCAGCTTATGCACTTGATGAGGTGTTTAATCTTTTAAATATATATCGAACAAGTGAGATTGTTATCACTTTTTTAGATGGGATAGATGACCAAAAGCATATTATAAATTATCTTGAAATAGCAGAGCATTATCATTATAGTGTAAATAACAATAGACCTAAAATAGAGTTTCAAAATGAGCTTTTTAAAGAGGTGTATCAGATACAATCTTTACTGTCACCCATAGAGCATTTGGATTTAGAGAGAAGCCCAATGATTACAGAATCTTTGGCAATTTTGATTCATTTTGTGATAGAACATGACATCTATATAGTTCAAAAATTAAATAAACCACTCATTATAGATAATCGCCGTTTTGTTTACCTTGGAAACAATGCTTTAGAACAGTTGGGAATCATATCAAAAGACAGAAAAGAGTTTACACTTTTGAAAATGCTTGATAAAAGTTCTACAGCGATAGGACGACGGCTTTTAAAAGAAAGATTACTAAATCCAATTATGGAAAAAGATGAACTTGAGAGGCGATATAATCTTATAGAAAAAGTCTCATCTCATACCCGTTTCCTTGATGAGACAATGAGAGGCATATACGATATAGAAAGACTTGCCCGTCGTTTGGCATTAGCAAGACTTCATCCTTTTGAGATGAACCATATATATGAATCTATGTTGAATGTAAAAGAGTTAATGCTTTATGTAAAGAAAAACAAGATTCAAAAGATACCTTTTCACATGAGTGAAGTTGATGAGTTTTTAAGAGATATAACTAAAAGTATAGATCTTGATATATCTCGTAGATTTACAAACAATACAGTTGATGAAAATTTTCTAATGGACGGTGTGGATGAGGCTATAGATACACTTGTTCATGAAAATTCTGTTATGTTAGTTGCTTTTGAAGATATTATAAATAAGATTGAAAATATGCTCATGGATAACAAGGTGGGTGGTGCAAATAAACTTGTAAATCTTGGGCTTTTGGAAAAAGAGGGATACTATATTTCTTTGAGTAAAAATAGATTTTCTCTAATAGAAAGTGAGTTTAAAAAAGATGAAGAATTTTCAAGCTTTAATGTAAAAAAACTGACAAATAGTGTAAAGATTACTTCTGAGTTTACAGATAACCTCTCAGATAAGATAATGAAAAATCGTCGAAAGATAATCTCCCTTGTAAAAGAAAGATATATAACATTGCAAGTGGTATTTGAGAGGAGATATTTATTACTTTTTGATAGAGTTATAAGTTATGTTGCAGATTTAGATGTTGGTGTTAGTTCATCTAAAGTGGCACAAGAGTATAAGCATTCAAGACCTATGATAGTTGATGTTAGAGATGATGAAAATTTTATACAACTTATGCAACTTCGTCATCCACTCATAGAGTTACAAGAAAGAGGTGGTATCTATATACCAAATGATATTGTGATGGGAAATAGGGAGTATATGGATTTACCACACCCTACAACTGTGATGCTTGAGGTTGGGGTGCATGATGGACACGATATAAATGGTGTTTTGTTGTATGGTATAAATTCTAGTGGAAAAAGTTCTTTGATGAAGAGTATAGGTATAGCAGTTTTGATGGCTCAAAGTGGTTTTTTTGTGAGTGGTGCTGTTATGAAATTTTCTATATTTGATTCTCTTTTTACAAGGATAGTTTCACAAGACAATTTAGCAAAAGGTCTTTCAACTTTCGCTGTTGAGATGCTTGAGATGAAAAATATTTTTAATCGTTCCACTGTTAAATCACTTGTTTTGGGTGATGAGATAAGTCATGGTACAGAAACACTTTCAGGTGTTGCCATAGTTGCTAGTGCTATTAAAAAACTCTCAGATATAAGGTGTTTGTTCTTATTTGCTACACATCTTCATCAACTCTCAACTATGCAAGAAATTACATCTTTGGATAATGTTGTCAATCTGCATCTAAGTGTAGAGTACAACGAAGATAAAGACACTCTTATATTTAATCGTGTTCTTCAAAGTGGAAGTGGTAGCAGTATATATGGTCTTGAGTTTGCAAAATCACTTCATATGGATAGTGAATTTTTGCAAATGGCAAACAAGATAAGAAAAAGACTTGCAAATGATTTTGATGAGTTAGAACTTTTGGTTAAAAAGAAAAAAAGTAAGTATAATAAAGAGTTATATGTAACTAAATGTGTGATTTGTGGAGCAGTTGCAGAGGATGTTCACCATATTTCTCAGCAATCTTTAGCTGATAAAGCTGGTTTTATAGGGCATTTTCATCAAGACAATAAACATAATCTTGTACCATTATGTAAAGAACATCATAAGCAGATACACGATGGAAAAATCAGAGTAGATGGTTTTGTGATGACCTCAAAAGGGCTTGAGTTAAAATTTGAAGAGCAGATGAGTAAGCCTAAAAAAGTTGAAGTAAAAGAGCCAGAGATAAACGAGAGTAAAAAGATACTTTTAGATGATTGGTGATTTTTTACTCACAACCTGAAGCACTAATCATCTGAGCATAGTTAGGTGTGCCTTTTTTACCTATGAAAGTATATGTGCCTATACTTAGAGTATAGTTTGAGGCATTTACATCCACATCTTTACATTTAACAGTTTTGTTTTGTTTAAATTTTAGTACAACTGCTAACATCTTTTCTTGTTGCGTTGCTGTGTATGAGTTATAAGCTACTGCCCCTAAAATAATGGCTAAGGTTATACCTGTCGCTACGATTTTTTGTTGTTTTGTAAGTTCTGTAAAGTAGTGCAGGGTGAGAAAAAACAGCCCTGTTACAATAAGCCCTGCCAAATATGCCATTTTAGCTAACACCTCTTATCTGGTAAGTTATGTCTCCAGCACCAAAACCGATGATTAGACCTTTGTCAAGTACTTTTAAATCCTCTTTATCTTTTACGATTGTTATGGTGTTATTTGCTCTTTTTATATTGTCTGCCATAGTTAGATTGTATCTTTTGAATTTTTCTTTAAAGTCTATCTCTCTTGGTGCTTCACCTGCTGACCAAACTGGAAGGATGATTAACTCTTGCGCCCCTTCAAAACATTTTATAAACTCGTCAAGATTGTCAATAGTACGGGAGTATTTATGTGGTTGCCAGATGGCTGTAATCTTATCAAAACCTTTTAGTGTTGCATACTCTTTAACAGATTCAAAAGTGGCTTTTATCTCTGTTGGATGGTGTCCGTAGTCATCTATAATTACACTGTTCTCTTCAGCCCCAACTATATCAAATCGTTTTTTGATACCTTTAAAAGTTAGTAGATTTTCTCTTATAGTATTTATATCCATAGATTCATGAGCGGCTAAAACAGCTAAAGCGGCATCTATGGCTATATGTTTACCAAATCCCCAAACATCAAAACTACCAAAACCTTTTAGAGTAAATCTTGTGTGTGGTTCGTTGTTTATGAGTATAAATTCTATATTTGTTATATCTTTGCTTGGGTAGAGCCAATGAGCATTGATCTCATCTTTTAAAGTTGCTAAAAATGGGTCTTCAGCGTTTAAAACTTTACAAGGAGCAGATTTTATAAATGATTTATATGAATCATAAAAAAGTTCATAATTATAATCGTAGTATTCCATATGTTCAGGTTCAGCATTTATAACAATGGCACAATGTGGGTTGGAGTTTAAGAAACTTCCATCACTCTCATCTGCTTCAAAAAGCATTGTATCTGTTGTTTCATCATATCTTACATTTGAACCAAAAGCTTTTGACTCAGCACCAATTATAGCAGAACCTTGCATGATGGAAGTTAGTATAGCAGTTGTTGTGCTTTTTCCATGCGCTCCTGCAACTGAGTAAACTTTTCTATCCATAAGTATTTTTGTGAGTGCTTCTCTTCTGGCTAAGACCTCTATCCCTTTTTCTTTAGCTTGGATTATTTCTGGATTGTCTGGGCGGATGATAGCAGAGTGAATTAGTAAATCTTGATTTGTTATAGCACTCTTGGCATGTGGAACTGTTACTTTTATCCCCAAATCACGGAGTTTTTTTGTGATGATTGTATCTGAGATGTCAGAGCCTGTAACCTCATGACCTTTAAAGTGCATGTATTGAGCTAATCCTGAGATACCTATACCACCAATTCCTATAAAATGAACTTTCATATATTACTCCACATCGCTTTTAAGGTTATCTAGCAATTTTTGTGCCTCATCTTTAAAATGGCTTATGTAAAATGTACCAGCCTTTTGTGTGGCATCAATATCGGCTATATTTTGTAAAAAATCATCAAGTGAAAGTTTTTCTTGAGAGGCAATATGGTGAAATTTTAGAGCATCTGAGAACTTTTTATCATTGCTAAGTCCACTTAAAACTTCAAAAAGAGCAGAAGCATCTTGGATTTTTCCTGCAGAGTAATGCTCTATGGCATACTCATACAAAGCTCTTAGAGTTGCAAAGTCCTGTATTTCAGTCATATCCATAACTCTATGAGATTCTAGTGTATCTGTGAGTTTTTCAAGTGCTAAATCCAAGATATTTGCATAAAAACCATGAAGTGTTTCCTCATCGAAGATATCGTGTGCTTCTTGTTCTAGTACATACAAAGACGCTATGTCAGAGTTTTGTTGTGCTTTTAATACTTTTGTTTTTAAATCTTCCACTTTACTCACCTAAACACTCCTTTATTCTCATGAGGGCATCTCTTGTTTTTTGTTCATTTTCAACCAAAGCGATTCTTATAAAATCTTTGCCAGGATTTTGTCCATCTTCATCCTCTCTTGCCAAAAATTCCCCTGGAAGTACTTTTACATTATACATCTCATAAAGTTTTTTTGTAAAGTTTATGGCATGTGGGATTTTTAGCCAGATATAAAATGTGGCATGTGGAATCTCAATACCTAAAATCTCTTTTGCTATAATGAAGTTATTTTTATAAATCTCTCTTGATTTTGCTACATGCTGCTCATCCAGCCAAGCAACACTTGCTGCACTTTGAAGTGGAAGAGGGGAAGCACAACCAACATAAGTTCTATACTTCATATACTCTTTAAGTATCTTCTCATCTCCAGCTATAAAACCATTTCTAAGTCCTGGTGCAGAACTTCTTTTTGAGATGGAGTTTATAACCAGCATATTTTTAAAATTTTTATTTCCCACATGCCAAGATGCTTCTAGTAAAGAGGGGATGGGTTTGTCGGTGTAAATTTCACTGTAACACTCATCATTTAAAAGTACGAAGTTATGTTTTAGTGCTAACTTAACCCACATGCCAAGCTCATCAAGAGTTAAAACAGATGAGGTTGGATTGTTTGGAAAGTTTAGTATCACTAAATCACAACGGCTCAATTTATCTTCATCTATAACAGGTTTAAAATTGTTTTGTTCATCTAAATTTATATATATAGTTTTTGCACGACTTGCAATAGCAGCACCCTCATAAATCTGATAAAATGGGTTTGTGAAAGCTATGGTCGGTTTAATTATGTCAAAAAGTAAAAATTGTGGAAAGTTAAAAAGCACTTCGCGAGTACCAAAAGTTGGTATGATTTGCTCATCACTTAAACTTATGTTGAAGCGTTTTTTAAAAAATTTTCTTTGAGCCTCTCTTAATGTTGGCTCACCTGATGTTTTTGGATATTTTTTTAGTAATTTTGTAGAGTTTTTTAACTCATCTTGTATAAACGATGGTGTTTCAAATTGAGGTTCACCAATAGTTAAAGCAGAGGGTACATAATCGGGATTTGGTATAATATCTTTGAGTAAATTGTTTAATTTTTCAAACGGATATGGTTCAAAATTCATGTTTTTTTTCACTTTATTAATTTGATGCAATTATATCTAAAAATCAATTTATATATTTTCTTTTTTGTATTCCAAATCACCTGCAACAGCTTCTTTGTCATTTATGATTTTTTCTATCTGTTTTTTAACTCTATCGTAGCGATATTGCTCTTTAAAACCTATGATTCTACCACCTGCAGCATTTGGATGTCCACCACCATTTGCCCACTCTTTTGAGATTTGAGCCACACTTACTTTATTGTTTGCTCTTAGACTCATTGTTCCTCTGTAGCTTACATCTACTATGAAATCATATTCAGGGTATGCAGTTAAAAAGCCATTGCCGATAATAGAGGTATTTCCAACTCCGTAGCTAAGATAACCTCTATACCCTTTATAGTATATTGTTTTTTCTTTTCTAGCTTTGCCTAATAGTTCAACAACATATTTAGTAGCTAAATTATCAAGTGTATTGTTTTTATCATTCATAAAAAAAGATTTTTTAAGCGAGTGGATTTTGTCATCTAACAAAATAGGTGCATTTTCTTTACCTAAGAGTTTAGTGGCTTCAAGTAGTAGTGAAAGTTTGTATTTTGTATCTTCTTTAGCGAACATAACACGGTTTAGTTCTCGTGTTTCATTTACAAGTCTCATACAAACTTTACCATATTCAAAGTTGGCAACTTCCTCTTGTTTCCATAAGTCAACAGCATTTACCACATCTACAAAAGCTTCCATCCAAGTTGGTTCATCAAACTCAAAATGTTCTTTTACATAATCATAAGTGATTTTTGTTGCACATCTCGTTGTGTCAAGGTAATACCATTCATATTTATTAGCACTGTCTTCACCACTTCCATGGTGATCAAGTAAAGTTATCTTAATATCTTTTTTGTTTTCATTTAAGTTATTTACTTCAGAGTTTAACCATCTTGATTCATCAGCAGTTAAGTTCAAATCTGTGATAAGTATAAGAGCATTATCACTACTTTTTTTTATGTTTTCTAAAATCATCTCTAATTTTTGTCTGACTTCTGCACCATAATTAGCATTATAATTAAATATCTTATATGGTGTAAATTTCATTATAAGTTGGCAACTATATCCATCTAGGTCGATGTGTGATAGATGGTAGATTGTTCTGTTCATTTTTTTCCTTTTTTTATGTTAATGTTTTTACTTGTTATTCTATTGTGATAGAACCCATCACTTCAAAAGTGGCACTTGAGTCTATTTCTGCGTGTGAAAGAACTACAACATCTAGTGAAAATCTCTCAAAAATTTCTGCTATACCACGGCGTAACTGTGGATCAACTATAACAATAACCGGTGAAACACCTTTTTGTAAAAGTTCAGCTGCTTTGGTACTTGTTGCTTGTATGAGTGCATTTATCTCCCCTACATTTAGAGTTAGATTTCTTACACCGTCTTGCTCATGAGATTTTTCCAACATCATCTGTTCTGAGTTTGTATCAAAAGTTAATAATCTTATAGTACCATCCTCACCAGTGTACATTTGGGTTATAACACGAGATAGTTTAGCTCTAACTTGTTCAGTTATAAGCTCAACATTTTTTGTATATTCAGCTATATCTGCTATGGTTTCTAATATACTTAGCATATCTTTTAGAGGTATTTTCTCATGTAAGAGTGATTTTAAGACTCTTTGGATAAGTCCAATATTTGCTACTTTTAATACATCATCCACAATAACAGGGAAATCATTTTTGATTTTATCCATAAGTGTTTGCACCTCTTGACGAGTTATAAGGTCTTCAGCATTTCGTTTTACAAGTTCACTCATATGTGTGGAAATAACAGTAGCAGGGTCAACAACTGTATATCCATTTATGATGGCATCTTCTTTTTGTTCTGGAGAAATCCAAAGAGCATCTAATCCAAAAGCAGGTTCTTTTGTGCTTTGACCTTGTATCTCTCCTGTAGCCATTCCACTATCCATTGCTAAAAATTTATCAGGCATGATTGTACCTTCACCAATGGGGATACCTTTTAGCAAAATCTGATATTGTTGAGGTTGTAGATGTAAGTTGTCCCGTATCCTTACCTGAGGGATTAAAAAACCATAATCTGATGCTATTTTTCTTCTCATAGAACGGATGCGTTCTAGTAAATCACCACCTTGGGAACTATCTGCTAAACGGATTAGTTGATAACCAAGAGTAAGCTCAAGCATATCAACTTTAAGTATATCTTCTAAGGCAGCTTGTTCCTCTTGTGCTATCTCTTCGTTTGATTTTTGTGGCTTTTTAGTAGCTTTTTCTTTCTCTTGTTTTTCTAAATCTTTTTTACTTAATATGTTGTTTACATCAAGTATGCTTAGCTCACCTCTTTCATATTTATATATAGACCAACCAAGAACTCCAAAAAGTATCCCTACAAAACCCATAGATGCAGTTGGAAGACCTGGCACAAGTGCAAAAAGTATCATGATGAAGCCAACAATCATCATGATTTTTGCATTTCCTATCATCTGATTTATAGTACCTTCTGCAAAATTATCTCCATCACCAGAAGAACGAGTTATCATGATACCAGTTGCAGTAGAGATGATAAGAGCAGGGATTTGACTTACTAAACCATCACCAATTGTTAGAAGTGTAAATGTTGCTGCACTATTGCTAACACTCATATCATGTTGAAAAACACCAATAAGAAATCCACCAATGATATTTATAAGTGTGATGATGATACCTGCAACAGCATCACCTTTTACAAATTTACTAGAACCATCCATCGCTCCGTAGAAGTTAGCATCTTGGAGTATCTCTGCACGGCGTTGTTTTGCCTCAGCATCATCAATTAGACCAGCATTTAGGTCAGCATCAACTGCCATCTGTTTACCAGGCATAGAGTCAAGTGTAAAACGAGCAGCTACCTCTGCAACCCTAGTTGAACCTTTTGTGATAACCATAAAGTTTATAAGCACCAAGATAGCAAAGACTATGATACCTATAACAAAGTTACCACCAACAACAAAATCACCAAAACTCGTGATGATGGTACTTACAGCTTCTGGACCATTTTGCCCATTACTTAAAATCATCCTTGTTGTAGCGATATTTAGTGAAAGCCTAAATAGTGTAAGGATTAGTATGAGTGTTGGAAAGGTTGTTAGGTCTGTTGGTTTTGGAACATACAAAGATATGAGTAATATTAAAACTGCCAATGCCATTGAAACAGTTAGTAAAACATCAAGTATGCTAGATGGTAGAGGGACAATGATGATGGCTAAAATAGCCATTACAAATATAACTACACTTAAATCTTTTTGTCCAAGAAGAAAGTTTAGAGTTGTACCAATCTGCTGTCTAACAGTAAGCTTTTTTGCCAAAAAAAATCCTATCTTTACACTATTCTAAAATATCAGCTAAAGTTAATTCAGATAAAAATATATCAATTTTACCTTGAAGTTTATTTAAAAATGGCCATAGTGAGCATAATGAAGCTCTTGAAGACGGGCAAGATGTTATGGATGGTGAACAGTCAAAAACTGCTGGAGCTTTCCCTTCAACAGAGGACATAACTTGTAGCATGTTTATGTCTTTTGGGTCTTGAATGAGTACAAAACCTCCATTTACACCTTTATAAGATTTTAAAATTCCATTTTTAGCTAAAGTTTGTAGTATTTTTGCTAAAAAACTTTTAGGAATTGAAAGTTCAGTGGAGAGTGTTTCGCTATCCATCGGAGAATCTGCTTTTGATAAAACGATTAGAGAGAGTATTGCATATTCACTAGCACGGGTTATTAACATTATAGTTCTTTGTATTTTAAAATTTATCTAAATTATATCTAAAGAAGTTGAATTTATGTTGTAAATGAGGAAGAAAATGGGTATAATCTCGCTTCAACTTTACATCATGGTGTGTAAATGTTAGATTATTATACCATTCAGGAGGCTATTATGGCTTTAGATTCGGCTAAAAAACAAGAAATTGTTGCAAAATACGGACGCAATGAAAATGACACTGGTTCAAGTGAAGTTCAGATTGCATTATTAACAGAAAGAATTTCAGAACTTACTGAACACTTAAAAACTTTCAAAAAAGATCACGCTTCAAGACTTGGTCTATTAAAATTGGTTGGTCAAAGACGCCGTCTTATGAAGTACTTCAAAAGAACTCAAAAAGAGGCTTACAACAAACTAGTTTCAGATTTAGGTATTAGAGATAATATCTAGTTTTTTTCTTAACTAAGCCTTTTTGGCTTAGTTGTTCTTTATAAAAAAATCTCAACTGCTCTTTTTAAATCTTCTTTCGTATCTATTCCAAAACCTGTACTTGCTACTTTTACCATTGTAATTTTTTTAGCATGATAGATAGCTCTAAGTTGCTCTAGTCCTTCTATATCTTCCATTGGTGCATCATCAAGGTTGCAAAACTCTTTTAAACTTTTTTTGCTAAATCCATAGATGCCTATGTGACCAAAATAAGTTGCTGTTCCACTTCTGTTGTATGGTATGAGTGAACGGGAAAAATAGATAGCATTATGGTTGTCATCTAAAACTACTTTTACCAAGTTTGGATCTTGTGCTGCCTCATTATTTATGGCATTATAACAACTTCCCATAATAAATTCTTCTTTGTTCTTTTGAAGTTCTTGAAGTTTGCTCATCAGGGATTTAACAACGCTAGGTTCTATAAACGGTTCATCTGCTTGAACATTTATAATTATCTCATCATCATTAAGATTTAGGATATTTGCACATTCATGGATACGGTCTGTCCCACTTTTGTGTGTTTTGGAAGTTAGCATAGCTTCTATACCATGTTTTTGGCATGTGGAGATGATGAGTTCATCATCAGCTGCAACTACAACTCTATCAAGATGTGCAACTCTTTTTGCAGTTCTTACCACCATTGGCAAACCACCTATATCTGCTAGTACTTTTTGTGGAAATCTTGTTGAAGCTAATCGTGCGGGGATAATAATCATAGTTTAATGCCTTTAAGATATAATTACACCATTATATCAAAAAGGTGTTTGAGTGCTTCTTTATCAGCCACAAGAGGGTTATTGTTATAACAGTGACTCTGTGTTTTTATCTGATTTTATAAACTTTTTTAAACCAAAAGGCAGAGTGCTTGATGTAGGTGCCGGTTGTGGAATAGTTGGGCTGTTGGTGGCTCGTGAGAATTTACAAGTACAACTTGAAGCAGTTGAAAAACAAGATATTTTTGTAGAGTATGCAACTATAAATGCAAGGGTAAATAAGATACCATACAAGATACACCATAAAAGTTTTTTAGAACTTGATGAAGAGATAAAATATGACTATATCATCTCAAATCCACCTTTTTATCCAGAGGGTGCTACAAAAAGTAGTAACGAGATGTTATCCATAGCTAGATATAATGCCAACTTACCATTAGATGATTTTTTTAAAAAAGTATCGAGAGTTTTGAAACCAAATTCACACTTTATATTTTGCTATGATGCTTCCCAATTTGGGCTTATTTGCAGTGAATTAGACAGAGTAAAAATGCGAGTTGTAGATGTACAGTTTATCCATCCAAAGATAGATAGAAAAGCATCTTTGGTTATGATACATGCACGAAATGGTTCAAAATCTCTTATGAAAGTTTGGGAACCATTTATAAGTTTTGATGGTAATGATTTTTCAAAAAAAGCACAAGAGATTTATAAAAAAGCTTCAACACAGAGTATAAAATGTCAAATATAATAAAAAAAGATGGATATTCTTACAGTTTTGATGCCTCAGCATGTTCCACATGCCAAGGTAGATGTTGTACGGGTGAGAGTGGCTACATATATGTAACAAAAAGTGAGATTGAAAAAATTGCCGAGTTACTTGGATGTGAAGTTAGAGAATTTGTATCTAAATATCTATTTAAGAAGATGTATAAGTATAGTATAAAAGAGATAAAGTATAATGACTCTTATGAATGTATCTTTTATGATAGAGAGTCAAATGGTTGTAAAATTTATGACGCAAGACCAACTCAGTGTAAAACTTTTCCATTTTGGGATTATTATAAAACAAGAGTTGAAGAGTTAAAATTAGAATGTCCGGGGATAATAGAAAATGAAAATGTTTAAAATATTTTTTTATTTGGTTTTAGTGTTGATTTTTAGTGGTTGTATTGGTGATGTAAAACCACAGATAAAGCCAAATCAAAAGGCATTTGCTCAAGAAGACTCTTATATACTTTTTGCTTTGAGAGCTGAAGAGATTAGGGATTATAAAAGTGCTTCAAAACTTTTTGAGAAACTTTATGAAAAATCTAAAAAGAAAGAGTATCTTTATCGTTATTTGGAAAATTCTATAGCTGCTAAAGAAAATGAAAAGGTGATTAAAAAAGTTGATGAGATAACACAGGGAAAAATAGATGATTTTACTTTAATCCGTATAAAAATTGTTGCGTTATTGCAGATGCAAAAGTTTGTAGAAGCTAAAAATTTGGCTTTAAAGCTTGTAACAGTTTCAAAAGGGGTTGATGATTATATTTTACTAAGTGATATGTATATAAAATTGAAAAAATACAACACAGCTTTAAAGTATCTTGAGAGTGCATATATAAGAAATTATAATGAAAAAATACTTGATAAGATGTCTATAATCCTTTATGTAAATCTTCAGAGAAAAAAAGATGCCATAGCTCAGCTTGAAACACATACAAGAATTCATGGGTGTTCAAAGCTAATATGTATGAGACTTATAAGCTTTTACAGTGATGAAAATAATGTGGATGGACTTTTGTCAACTTATCTTAGATTGTATTCTTTAAATAAAAATGAAAAAATAGCAAAAAGAATTGTACAAATATATGGGTATAAAAAAGAGTATGTGAAACTGATGAATTTTTTAGATGAGAGTGGCAGTAATGATAATATATTGTTACAATTGTATATAAATTCTAAAAACTATAAAAAAGCATCACTTTTAGCTTATAAATTATATAAAAAAACTGCTGATATTAATTATTTGGGACAGAGTGCTATTTATGATTATGAAAGTGTAAAAAATAAAAATGATAAATCTATGCAAAAAAGGGTCATCAAGAGACTAAAAAAAGTTGTTAAAGTAGAGAAAAATCCAATCTACTTAAACTATCTTGGGTATCTTTTAATAGACCATAAGATAGATATAAAAAGTGGTATGAACTATGTGAGAAAAGCTTTAAAGATAGAGCCAGAGAGTGCTTTTTATCTTGATTCACTGGCTTGGGGATATTACAGGTTAAAAAATTGTAAAAAAGCATATAAAATTATGAAAAAAGTAAGAACTCTCAAGGGTGGAGATGATAAAGAGGTTATCTCACATATGAAACAAATTAAAAAATGCAGGAATAAAAAAAGATGATTTTAGATGATATTATAAAAAAAACAAGAGAAGATGTAGTAAAAAGGGAAAAAAAGTATTCACTTGATTGGTTAGGTCGTTCACTCGCTTACAATGCTAGAGCGCCAAGAGATGTTTTTGAATACCTAAGAGCTACTGAGGATGATCCATATAGAATTATTTCTGAAGTAAAAAAAGCTTCCCCTTCAAAAGGTGTTATAAGGGAAAATTTTGACCCACTGGCCATAGCTCAAAATTATGAAAAAGGTGGTGCAAGTGCTATCTCTATCTTGACTGAACCACACTTTTTTCAAGGTTCTTTGGATTATCTTGCTGAGATTAGAAGGTATGTTGGAATTCCACTTTTAAGAAAAGATTTTATAGTTACAAAATATCAGATAGTTGAAGCACTTGTGTATGGAGCAGATTTTATCCTCTTAATCGCTGCAGCACTGTCTAAAAAAGAGTTAAAAGAGTTACTTGCATACACAAGGCATTTAGGTATGGAAGCACTTGTTGAGGTTCATAACAAAACAGACCTTACAAAAGCTATCTATGCTGGTAGTGACATCATAGGGATAAATCATAGAAATCTAAAAACTTTTGAGATGGATATGAACCTTTGTTATGATTTAATTCCGATGATTCCAAACGGAAAAATAATTGTAGCTGAGAGTGGGATTTATGAGCATGGACAACTTGAAGATTTAAGTAAAGCTGGAGTGGATGCGTTCTTGGTTGGTGAGTCTTTGATGCGTCAAGAAGATGAAGCCGAAGCTCTTAGAAAATTAAAATTTGGTTGATACTTTGGCATGTGGAGATAAAACCCACATGCCAAGAAGTTTTATGCTAAAAGTGTTTTAACACACTCATTTATTCTTTTTCCATCAGCTTTTCCTGCTAACTCTTTTGAAGCCATTCCCATAACTTTTCCCATATCTTTCATGGTTGAAGCACCAACTTTTTGGATAATCTCTTTTAGAGCGTTTGAAAGTTCATCATCACTTAATTGAGCAGGTAGATAAGGCTCATAAACAGCTATTTCATCTAACTCTATTTGCATTAAATCATCACGACCAGCTTCTTTATACTGAGTTGCTGCATCATTTCTGCTTTTTACCTGTTTTTGGATGATTTTTATAACATCATCATCGCTTAAAACTTTTCGCTCATCAACTTCTATCTGTTTAAAAGCACTTGTAAGTAATCTTAGGGCATCTCTTTTTTTTGTATCTTTTGCTTTCATAGCATTTTTTACATCTTGGTTAATATCTTCTCGTAATGACATTTTTATCCTTGGTACTATTTTTGCTAGTATTATAACTAAATAATAATAAGAGACTACAAATGATAAAAAAATGTTTATTACCACTTTTAGCTGTATATATCGTATCATTTTTTAGTGGATGTACTTCAGGTCTTAGTGATCCAGAGATAGATTTTAAGCCACCGGCATATGTTGAACAGATGCCAGCAAGGGAAGATAAAAAAGATTATACTTCTACTGGCAGTATATTTGGGCAGGGGGATAATCCACTCTTCTCAGACCATAAAGCGATGCATGTCAATGATATAGTTAGAGTTGTTATATCTGAAAATGCAAAAAGTTCCAGCAGTGCAGCAAAGCAGATAAGTGCTGATGATAGTTCTAACCTTGGTGGTGGAACATTTACTGGTAGTGGTAAAAATTCTACAGTTGATTCTGTAGTTGGTAAATTGAACGGTATCTCCAATATAGGTTTTAATAGTTCATCAAAGAGTGCTTTTAAAGGTAAGGGCAGTGCCACAAAAGATGCTTCATTCACCACAACAGTATCTGCAAGAGTTGTGAAAGTTTTAGAAAATGGTAACTATTTTATAGCTGGTAAAAGGGAAATCTTAGTAGATGAACAAAAACAGATTATGCAACTTAGTGGGGTGATTCGTCCTTATGATATAGATCAGTATAATTCTATTGATTCTTCTAAGGTTAGTGATGCTAGAATATTGTATAAAACAGAGGGGGATGTAGATCGTGCAACAAAACAAGGATGGGGAACGAAAATTGTTCAAGCTGTGTGGCCTTTTTAGTTTAGTAGTTTTATTTAGTAGTAGTGTTTTATTTTCCCAGTCGTTTGAGGATTTTAAACGCTCACAAGCTAGTTCATTTGCAAAGTATGCAGATGAGAGAGATAATGCTTTTAACAACTACTTAAAGGCTGAGTGGAAAGCCTATGCTGTGCATAAGGGTGTCAAACTTTATGAAGAGCCTAAGCCAAAAAAAATAGCTCCTGCAACCCCAAAAAAAATCAAAAGTGTTGGACCTAAAGTCAGTATAAAAGTTAAAAAAATTAAATATATTGAACCAAAGCCTGTTCAAAAATTTATAGTTGTTAAAAAGCCAGTTATAGAGAAAAAAAAGGTTGTTGTAAAACAAACTGAGCCAGAAAAAGTAAAAATAAAGAAAAAAGCAGAAGTAAAGAAAAAGATTGAAGCAAAAAAAGAGGTTGAAGTAAAAAAAACTAAACCAAAAAAAGTAAAAATAGAGAAAAAAGTAAAAATAGAGAAAAAAGTGGAAGCAAAAAAAGAGGTAAAACAAATAAAAATACCTAAAAAAATAACACTTCCTGTTGTGCAAAAAGATATAAGTTTTGATTTTTTTGGCTCAACCCTTGGGTTTGATGTTCCAGATGGGATAAAAAGTGCTAGGTACTATCCTCATAATCAAAAAGGTATAAGAAACTTTTTTAACAGTGCAGCATCTAGTAAATATAAACAGTTTTTACAAGACATTAATGATGCTAGAAAGGCTATGAGCCTAAATGATTGGGGTACATATCTTCTAGTTTTAAAAATTTCAGATAATATCTATACAAATAGAGATAATTCTAGACTTTTAAGTTGGTTTATATTTAACAAAATGGGTTATGCAGTTAAAATAGGACTTGCTAAAAAACATATAGTTTTGATGCATTATTCTAAAAAGATTATATATTCTACTCCAAATTATAGCTTTGGTAAAAAGAAATTTTATGTTGTTGCAAACTATGCTAAAGGAAGTGTTGGAAAACTTTACTCATATAAACAAGATTATCCAGGGGCAAACAAGCCACTTGATTTATCTTTAGATACTTTGCCAAAATTTAAATACAATACAAAAATGGAGTCTTTATCATTTAAAGAGTATGGACACAGATATAGTGTAGATTATATTTACAATCAAAATCTTATAAATTTTATGGCTACATATCCACAAGCTGATTATGAAACTTTTTTCAATGCGCCGATGGATGAAAGAAGCTATCAAAGTATTGCTAGTGGATTGAAAAAATATTTAGATGGGAAAAAAGCTAGTAATGCTTTAAATTTTGTACTTCATTTTGTGCAAAAATCTTTTAAATATGAGATGGATAATCAACAGTTTGGTAGAGAAAAAGTTATGTTTGCAGAGGAGACTCTTTATTATAAAAAATCAGATTGTGAAGACAGGGCTATACTTTATTCATATCTTGTAAAAGAGCTTTTTGGCATTGATGTGGTTGGTGTGAAATACAAAGACCATATGGCAACAGCTTTATATATCCCTATGAGTGGGGACAGTGTTAAAGATGGTTCAAGAAAATTTGTAATAGCAGATCCCACTTATATAAATGCAAGTATTGGTCAGAGTATGCCAAAATACAGGTCTAAAAGACCTGAGAGTTTTATAGTTGTGAAAAAGAATTAGTAATCAAACGCAACTTTATATGTTGGGTCATCTTCTCCATAGTCACAGTGTGGACCAGCTTTTTTAAGTATGGCTTTACAATCTGGTGATAGATGGCGAAGTAGTAGGCTTTTACCTGCATCTTCATATTTTTTAGTTATGTTGTCTATCGCTTCAACCCCACTGCTATCCATCACTCTGGCATCTTTAAAGTCTATGATAACTTTTTGAGGATCATTTTGTACATCAAAGTTATCTGAAAATGTTGTGGCACTAGCAAAAAATAGAGGGCCGTCAAGTTCATAAACTTTTACACCATCTTCTTCCATGTGGGTTTTTGCGAAGATTCTCGCATGTTTCCATGCAAAAGCTAAAGCAGAGATGATAACACCAGCTATAACTGCTATTGCTAAATCTTCAAAGATTGTTATAATGGTTACTGTAATCATAACAAAAGCATCCGTTTTTGGCATGTGCTTTATGTGTGAAAAACTAGACCATTCAAAAGTTCCAATACTCACCATAAACATAATCCCAACTAAAACAGCAACAGGGATAGTGTTTAAAATGGGTGTCATAGAAACAACTAAAAATAAAAGTCCAGTAGCTGCTACAAAAGATGATAAACGACCTAACCCACCAGAAGTAAAGTTGATTATAGATTGCCCAATCATTGCACATCCAGCCATGCCACCAAAAAATCCACATGCTATATTTCCAGTTCCAAGAGCGATACACTCTTGGTTTCCACTTCCACGAACACCACTCATCTCATCTAAAACAGCCAAGGTTAAAAGCGATTCGATAAGTCCAACCAAAGCCATAATTACAGCATACGGTAATACTAAGAGGATAGCATCAAGATTGAAAATATATTGACTGACTACAAAGTGTGGAAGTTTGCCTGAAAACTGTGTTAAATCTGCAAGTGAGCCAACTAAAAGTGTGTCTATATTTGCATAATAAACACCAAGCGTTAAGATTATGATAGCTATAAGTCCAGAGGGTACAGCTTTTGTTAATTTTGGTAAAAAGTACATTATAAGCATTGTAACAGCTACTAAGATATACATTGTGCTACCTTGATTTTCAAAAAACTTAAATTGAGCCATGGCAATAACGATTGCAAGACCATTTACAAATCCATACATAGCAGGTTGTGGAACAAGTCTTATGAATTTACCAAGTTTTAAAACTCCAAAACTAATCTGAATTAAACCTGCTATGATGGTAGCTAGTAAGATGTAGTGTAAAACACCCATATAGAGTTCATCTCCACTTAATCCTGATGCTTTTAATATCTCATTAGTTTTTAAAGTAAGACCAACCAGAACAACGGCTACACTCCCAGTTGCTCCACTTATCATCCCTGGTTTTCCACCTATAAGAGATGTTACAAGTCCCAGTATAAATGCAGTATAAAGCCCAACAATAGGGCTAACTCCAGCGATGAAACTAAAAGCGATAGCTTCAGGAACAAGAGCAACAGAAACAACTAAGCCAGATAAAATATCATTTTTGATATTTGCTGAGGAATATTTTTTTAAATCAAACAATCGAGTTGCTCTTGTACTTTTGTTTGTTTTTCTTGTGCATCAGCTAAAGCACTACGATTTTTCTCCAGTACATCAGCAGGTGCATTTGCTACAAATCTTTCGTTATTTAGCATACCGTTTAATTTGCCTATCTCTTTTTGTAGTTTTTCATCTTGTTTTGTGAGTTTTGCTATGATTGAGCTAAGGTCGATAGAGTCTGTAGGGATAAATGTTTCACAACTATCTGCTATATCACTTACAGAGTTTTCTATTTTTTCATCTGTAAACTCAACACTCTCAACTTTTGCAAGTTTGATGATAAATGGTAACATCATCTCTTTGTCTTTTTCTTTTATGTTGTCTATTTTTACATATGCTTTAGCTATTTTTTGGTTAGCTAAATCTACAAGAACTTTTGCTCTTCTGATGGAAACAATGGTATCCATAATGATGTTAAACTTATCTTCCTCTTTTCTTCTTTTTGTTTTGTGAGGATATGGCATAATCATGATAGAGTCGCTGTCTTCTAGTGTAGTTCCTGATAACTCATGGTAAAGATATTCTGTTACAAATGGCATGAAAGGGTGAAGAAGTTTCATAGCCTCTTTAAAAATCGCACCAAGTTCGATAATGGAAGATTTATCAGCTTTGCTAAGTTCTATTCCCCAACCACAAAACTCATTCCAGATAAATCTGTATATAACAGTTGCCGCATCGTTAAATTTGTACTCATCAAGTGCAACTCTTACCTCTTTTGTAGCTTGATTTAATCTTGAAGCCATATATTTACCAAGGTCAGTGCCTAAACAAAAACCTTTTAGGTCAGGAAATGTACTTTCATTCATTTGCAGGTATTTAGAAGCATTGTAAAGTTTATTTGTGAAGTTACGGTTTAGTTCAAGTTTTTCTGTACTCATACGGATGTCACGACCTTGAGCAGCACTGATAGCAAGGGTAAATCTTAAAATATCAGCAGAATATTTGTTCACCATATCTAATGGGTCGATAACATTACCTTTGCTTTTAGACATTTTTTGTCCGTTTTCATCTCTTACTAAAGCATGTAGGTAGATATGCTTAAAAGGAAGTTCTCCCATAAAGTTTTCACCCATCATCATCATTCTAGCAACCCAGAAAAAGAGTATGTCAAAACCTGTGATAAGCAGAGTATTTGGATAAAAGTCTTTTAAATCATCACTTTTAAAAAGTTTATCCATCTCAACATCACCATTACCCCAGCCAAGAGTGCTAAATGGCCATAAAGCAGAGCTAAACCAAGTGTCTAGCACATCAGGGTCTTGAGTGATTTTTTTAGATGCACATTTTGGGCATTCTGTTGGGTTTTCATCTTGTGTTGCCCACTCATGATCACATTCATCACAATAAAATACAGGTATCTGATGTCCCCACCAAAGTTGACGACTTATACACCAGTCACGAAGTTCACCCATCCATGAGTTATATGAGTTTATCCAATGTGGTGGGAAAAATTGTGCTTCTCCGTTATTTGTTTTTTCTATGGAGCTTTTTGCAACTTCATTTCTTACAAACCACTGTTTTGAGATATAAGGCTCAACAACATTTTTACATCTGTAACAATGCCCAACTTGGTGTTTGTGATCTTCTATTTTAGTTATAAAACCCTCATCTTGAAGTCTTTTTACAATCACTTCACGAGCCTCTAATCTCTCAAGCCCTTTAAACTCACCTGCATAGTCGTTTAAAATCCCTTTTTCATCAAAAACGGTTATAAACTCTAAATCGTGTCTTTTTCCAACTTCATAGTCATTTTGGTCGTGAGCAGGAGTTACTTTTACAACACCAGTACCAAATTCCATATCCACATGCTCATCTGCAATTATAGTTATCTCTCTATCAAGAAGTGGAAGTTTTACTTTTTTACCTATAAGTTTTTGGTATCTTTCATCATCAGGATGAACCATTATCGCTGTATCGCCAAAGTATGTTTCAGGTCTTGTGGTTGCAACTTCTACATCTCCACTTCCGTCTGCAAATGGATATGTCATATAGTAAAATTTACCATCTTCTTCTTCATGCTCAACCTCGATGTCACTTAAAGCTCCATCGTGTGTACACCAGTTTACCATGTAGTTTCCACGAACGATAAGCCCTTTGTTATAAAGATGAACAAAAGCTTCTTTTACAGACTTTTGTAACCCTTCATCCATAGTAAATCTCTCTCTGTCCCAAGCAGGACTTACACCCATTTTGCGAAGTTGCTCAGTCATAATTCCAGCTGATTCCTCTTTCCAAGCCCAAGCACGCTCTAAAAATGCTTCACGCCCAATCTCTTCTTTGGTAGTTCCCTCAGCTAAAAGTTGTTTCTCAACAACATTTTGAGTAGCTATTCCTGCATGGTCTGTTCCTGGTTGCCAAAGTGTTTTATAACCATCCATTCTTTTATAACGAGTGATAATATCTTGTAGTGTAAAGGTAAGTGCATGACCAATATGCAGTCGCCCTGTTACATTTGGAGGGGGCATCATGATAGAGAAGTTTTTATCTTCTTTTTGGATGGCTTTGTTACCATCTACTTCAAAATATTTTCTATTTTCCCAAATTTTATAATATTTGTTTTCTACTTCTTGTGGATTGTATTTATCTGACATAATCGCTTGCCTTGTTATGAGGTTTAAAATTTCGCGATTATATCTAAAAAGTGGTGAGGGTTTGCTTTTTTAGTTGGTTTGTTATAAAAGTATCATTTGAAAATATATTTTCTAACAAATTTATAAGATATAATCACATTTCTAAATCAAAGGAGTTGTTGTGGCATTATCTCGTTTAAACAAAGAACAATATGCAGCAGCAACTTCCACATGCCAAGAAAATCTCATAATTGCTTCTGCTGGAACTGGTAAAACATCTACGATTGTAGGTCGTATAGCTTATCTTTTAAAAAGTGGTGTAAAACCTCAAGAGATACTTCTTCTTACATTTACAAACAAGGCTGCGGCTGAGATGGTAGCTCGTGTGGCAGAATTTTTTGGTAGAGATGTAGCTTTAAAAATAGATGCTGGAACTTTTCATGCAGTTAGTTATAGATGGCTAAAAAAGCAAAATAAAAAAGTTGTTTTAAAACAGCAAAGGGAGTTAAAAACTCTTTTTAGAAGTGTTTTTGAAAAAAGGTCGTTTGAGCATATTGAGGCTGAAGTCAGTCCTTATGGAGGTAACTACCTTTATGATTTATACTCCTTCTATCAAAATACGGAGTTAGAAAATGACTTTGAAAACTGGATAAGGCAAAACTATGAAGAGCATGAACAATTTGCACTTATCTATGCTGATGTTGTTGATGAGTTTGAAGCTTTAAAAAAAGAGTATGGATTTTTAAATTTTAATGATTTGCTTTTAAATTTTAGAGATATATGTAAAACTCAAGATTTGGGTTACAAAGAAGTTCTTGTTGATGAATATCAAGATACAAATGCACTACAAGGCACACTCATAGATGCTATGAACCCACCATCGCTTTTTTGCGTAGGGGATTATGATCAAAGTATATATGCTTTTAATGGTGCTGACATCTCCATAATCGGTTCTTTTTCTACTAAGTTTCCACATGCCAAGGTTCATACTTTAACAAAAAATTATCGTTCAACTTTACCAATCTTATCACTTGCTACAAAAGTTATAGAACATAACGATAGAATCTATCCAAAAAACTTAGAGGTGACAAGAAATTCCACTTCCCAACCTCCAAAACTTTTGGTTTATGATGAGTTGTTTGACCAGTATCATGCAATGGCTGCACAAATAAGAGACTCACAAACACCACATGAAGAGATAGCAGTTATATTTCGTAATAACTCCTCTGCTGATGGGATTGAGGTTGGACTTCGTGAAATTGGGATACCGTGTAAGCGAAAGGGTGGAACAAGCTTTTTTGACTCAAGGGAGGTTAAAGCAGTTTTAGACCTTTATACTCTACTTGTAAATGAGTCCGATATGATGGCGTTTATACATGTTTTTGAGTTTGCTCGTGGCATAGGGAGTGCTATGGCAAAAGAGATATATTTAGCACTTAAAAACTTAGGGCAGGGTAGTATATTTTATGGTCTTTATGCTCCTGATGAGTCCATGAAAAACCCGTTTGAGAAAAGAAAACTAAATCATCAGTTGGGGCTTTTTGATGATTTTTTAGAGCTTGGTGCGGTTGGAAAGTATGCAAAGCTTGGGTTTGAAGCAAAGTTTATGAAAAACCCAATTTTAAAACATCCAAAACTTACAAAAGAGAGTGCTACTTTTTTACATAATTTTTATATTTTGTATAGAAATTTAAAGGGGATAAAACAGCCAAAAATCATAGTTAAAAAGGTGGTGCAGTCTGAACTTTTTAAATACATTGCAGATAATCTATCAACAAAAAGAGCAACGCTAAAAGATGGCAATGTTAATGAAAAACAAAAATCAGAATCTCTTATAAGAATTCAAAGGAAAATGTTACTTTTAGAGGAGTTGTCAAAACCTTACAATGAGCATGAAAGATTTTTAAATGCTATGATACTTGGCTCATCTGATTTAACTCAAGGGGAGGGTGTAAACCTGCTTAGTGTCCATGCTTCAAAGGGTTTGGAATATAAAGAAGTTTATGTGGTTGATTTGATGGATGGTAGATTTCCAAACAGAAAACTGATGCTTCGTGGTGGAAGTCTTGATGAAGAGAGAAGACTTTTTTATGTGGCAGTTACAAGAGCAAAAGATATACTCTGTCTTAGTTATGCGAAATATGACAAGATAAAAAAACAAAACTTTATGCCATCACAATTTTTGTATGAGGCTGGTTTAGTTCCAAAAGATGAAGCATATAGAAATTTAGTTTTAAAAGATATGGATATATAGTCTGAATTTATTAAAATTTAGCTACAATCAAACTAATGAAAAACTTATCACTTAATTTAAAAATTCTTATTATCTTTTTTATCCCTGCTTTGGCTCTTATCTATTTTTCATTTTCATTTGTGAAGATTGAGTACAAGAATCTAAATCAAAGTTCTATGTACATCTTATCTGCAAAGATTACAGAGAGTTTAAGTCAATTGGTACATAATATTCAGATAGAGAGAGGTCTTAGTTCTGGTTATATAGTAGCAAATGGTAATTCTGCAGATAAAAAACATCTCTTAAAACAGTATCAAAAAACTGATGAAGCATACAAAAATCTCTTAAAATATGTAAATCTAAAATCTAAAGAAAAAGAAATGATTTTGGAACATATAGGATATGTCAATAAACCACTTATAAAAGAGATGCTGAACCGTTTTAGCAACATAAATTATATAAGGAAAAATGTACAAAATTTATCTATAAGTTTTGATGATGAAGTCTCTTACTATACAAATCTAAATGTTGTTTTGTTGGATGCTATTAAATCATTTGTAACGATACTAAAAAAACAAAACAATGATGACAATTCATTATCTAAACTTCAGATGTTAAAAGAATACGCTGGTCAGGAGAGAGCTTATATCTATTATATGATTTTATCTGGTAATAAAACTGAAAAACAAAAAAGAAAAGTTAAAGAGTTAATAAATCAGCAGATTGACCTAAAAAAGGAATTTGTTCTCAATGCCTCCATAGCTTCAACTATTATTTACAATAATATTATGAAAAAAGAGATTCAACATGATGTGGTTCTTTTACAAAAAAAGTTTTTTGAAAATAAATTAGATGCTAAAGATGCTTCATTATGGTTTAGAGTAATAACAAGCAAGATAAATATGCTTGAAAAAGTTTCAAGTATGATTTTAGAAACTTACATAAATAAATCAAATACAATATATCAAAAATCTCTTAATTCATTATATTTTACTGCTTTATTGTGGGGTTTATCTTTAGTTTCTATAGTTATATTGACATTTATATTGAGAAATTTAATAAAAAAAGAGGAGTTTTTAGTTGAAGAGTTAAGAATATCTTCTTATACTTTTGATTCACATGAGGCTATGACAATTACTGATGTAAATGGTGTTATTTTAAAAGTAAATGATGCTTTTAGTCGTATCACAGGTTATTTGCCATCTGAAGTTGTTGGTAAAAATCCTAGAGTTTTAAAGTCAATGAAGCATAGTGACGAATTTTATAAAGAGATGTGGAGACAGCTCCATACAGTTGGAAGATGGAGTGATGAGATATACAATAAAAGAAAAAATGGAGATATATATTTAGAACATCTTTCCATTACAGCTATAAAAAATAAAAAAGATATAACTACTCACTATATAGCACAATTTTTGGATGTTTCGGAACTAAAACAAGCTCAAGAAGAAGCTCAACATCAGGCTGATCATGATTCTTTAACAGGTCTTTTAAATAGAAAAGCTCTTTTGCAAAGGTTAGGTGAAGAGTATGTAAAAGCTAGAAGACATGATTTTTTACATGCATTTTTATTTATAGATTTGGATGAGTTTAAATCAGTAAATGATAATTTTGGTCATAAGGCTGGAGATATGCTTCTTATAGAAGTTTCAAAAAGATTAAGGGGTATGTTTAGGGAAGAAGATGTTATTTCTAGGATGAGTGGTGATGAGTTTGCTATTATGGTTTTAAATATAGATAAAACAGACCAAGAAGCAGCAAAAAATATAAAAGAGATAGCAGCAAAAGTTATAGATAAGCTTAACCAACCTTTTGTACTTGATGAACATAAGATACATATCGGTGCAAGTGTAGGGGTTAAATTATTTCCAGATTCTGAGAAAAGTATGCAAGATGTTGTGGTTCATGCAGATACAGCAATGTATCAGGCAAAACATCAAGGTAAAAATCAGTTTGTGTTTTTTGATAAGGCGATAGAGTTAGAATTAAAGTATTTTCATTTTCTTGAAGAGGAATTATCTTACGCTATTGAGAAAGATGAATTTGTATTTTATTTTCAGCCAAAAGTAGATTTAAAAACTGGTAAAATTGTAGAAGCTGAGGCACTTTTAAGGTGGAATCATCCACAAAAAGGTTTATTGATGCCAGATACATTTTTAAATGTACTTCAAACTACTGGTATGATTCATAGTGTTACATTTAAAGCTCTCAAAGACAGCTGTTTGTTTTTAGAATCAAATAAAGATATATTTGATGGTACAATCTCAATAAATATAAATTCAAATGAGCTTGTTAATGATGATTTTGAAAATGAGGTTATGTCAATTATTAAGCAATTTGATATTAGTCCTTCACAAATAGAATTAGAGATAACGGAGAATGATCTTATAGAAGATTTTGATGTGGCTATCTTAAAAATGAAAAAGCTTAAAGAATTTGGTGTTAAATTTTCTATAGATGACTTTGGAACAGGTTACTCATCTATAACATATCTTCAAAAATTACCTATAGATTCTCTTAAAATAGATAGAAGTTTTTTACGAGATCTTTCAAATGAAGCAAATCAAGAGATTGTAAAAATAATACTTGCCATGGCAAAAACTTTTAACTTATGTAGTGTTGTTGAGGGTGTAGAAAATCAAAACCATCTCAATTTTATTAAAGAAAATGGTGCTGATTTATATCAAGGATTTTATTTCTCAAAAGCTGTTAGTGAGAAAGATTTTATAAAGATGTTATAAAAAACAGAATATGGGATAGGTTATTATTTAAGTTTTGTTTCTTAGCTTTCTTACCTCTATAAAGTAAGTGTTTCCTAGATAAATCACATAAAATATAGCTCCAAAAAATATAGCAAATGGTATAAGTGAGATTAGATATAGTAGTAATGTTTTTATTCTTAGCATGTTTTTGTTAAAAAATCTTATCTGCTTGTCCTCTTCATCTGAACAGATATTTGAAGATATATCATATATGAGCATTTTGTGAAAAAAGTAATAGAGTGGAAAATTAAATGCTACAATATTTACAAGTGGTATAAAGTATAAAGGTATAAGCAGAAAAAATAGTAGTAGCATTATAAAAGCCCATTTTATCATAGATAAAATAGCTGCTACAATATTTGAATAGCCTATCATCTCAACATCTTTGTAATGTCTTCTTTGAAGTTCTTTTAGCACAAGAGGAGTTAAAAAACCTATCACAAGAACAGCTATAAATATAGAAGCATAAAGAACGAAAAAACCACCAATAGCATAAACTAAAAATGAGGCTATCCATGATGTTATGGTATAACTCATTAAAAATTGTATGATTGAACTACCCTCTAGTTTAGCAGAAAAACTATCTGTATGTGGGATACCATTTTGGATAGTTGTTTGTGTTGTTTGAATATCCATAGTCCCCAACTGATCGAGTCCAACTCCTGCAATGATGAAAAATATGATATAC
>Ga0256842_1000446_pt1 | contig 36483 bp, 23 predicted proteins | sample 4559240metaG_FD_185973 | JGI IMG/M metagenome (GOLD analysis project Ga0256842, IMG submission 185973) | Hydrothermal vent microbial communities from Guaymas Basin, Mexico - 4559-240 | ecosystem: Environmental > Aquatic > Marine > Hydrothermal vents | place: Mexico: Guaymas Basin | collected...
TTTCTATAAAAACAAATTTTGGAATGAATAAATATGCATCATTGAAATTTAACTTATCTATGTTTGAAGATGACAGTTTTTCAAAGTAATTTTTAAGCTTATAACTTAAATAAACAAACTTCCAGCTATTTGAATATTTGTTAATAAATTTTTCGATTAAATTAAATTTATTTTGACCTTTATCATTATTTAGACAAAACTCTTCTATACTGCCAATAGCAATTAATTTTTTATATTTACTATATCTATCGTGAGTATAATTGTTGCTGTCGAGGGAGCAAAACGAGCTGTGTAAATTACTAATTGATAATAGTTTATTGCTTAAATTTTCTTTATTGCTTAGGTCAATTTCTATATCTAAATACATATTGCAAAGGAAGTAAATTTTGTTAATATGTTATTGAAAAATTATGTGATTTTGTGAGTAATAATTGGTGTATTGAAAATAAGTTATTACTGTTTATATTATCTTGTATCATTAATAAAAATGAAAATAAAAAAACATATCTTTGCAAATCATATATAAAATATGGGTGTTATAAATTAACTTAATTATAATGGAAGAAGAATTTTCGGATATTAGATATTATGGAGAAGAAGACTTAAATGAGGTTATTCAAAGGTTATTAGATGAACCAACAGTTTATAGAATAGCCAGGTTTATTTTCGGACAAGTATCTGAAGATGAGGTTAAAAAAGAATTACGTAATTATAAGACAATAAAGGAATTTCAGATTGATTTTATAATTAAAATTATTAAGAAAATTATTATTACCAGTACCGATGGATTAACTTCAGAAGGGGTTGATAAGTACAGCCATTCAACGAGTGATAAATATATGTTTATTACTAATCATAGGAATATTGTTTTAGATGCTTCATTCGTTAATTATGAATTATATGAAGCTTATCAAGAAGATTTTGAGTCAACAGCAATAGCTATTGGAAATAACTTACTAGGAATTCCTTGGGTGAAAGATATGGCTAGACTCAATAAGAGTTTCGTTGTTATAAGAGATGCTAGCGTGCAGCAAATGCTTGATAATTCGAAAAGACTATCAAAGTATATTCGTAAGTTAATTACTGAACGAATTAGTTCAGTTTGGATTGCGCAAAAAGAAGGTAGAGCAAAGGACGGAAATGATTTTACTCAACAAGGATTATTAAAGATGTTCCAGATGTCTGGAAGTGGTAATTTTGTCGAAGATTATGCTAGTTTACATATTGTTCCTGCTGCAATTAGTTACGAATATGATCCATGTATCACCGATAAGGTAAAGGAACAAATCGCTATTGAGAATGGTGGCTCCTATACAAAAGGTCCATTAGATGATTTTAATAGTATGTATAATGGTTTAATGTCTTATAAAGGTCGCGTTCATATTAGCTACGGTGATGAAATTACAAAAGATGTATTAGAGTCTTTAGATGGTAATATTTCTAAGAATGAAAAGATTAAACACTTGGCTGATTATATTGATAATTTTATTTATTCTAACTTTAAATTATGGCCCAATAATTATATTGCTTCGGATATGATAAATTCAAAAAAACAGTTTGAAAGTTTTTATACCTCGGAAGAAAGAAACAAATTCGAGAATTATATGTTGGAGAAACTTGCTCCATTAGGTGAGGCTAATAAAGATCAACAAATTTATATTTTCCTTAAAACACATGCTTATCCGGTTAGAAATGCTTATAGAAATAATAGTGATTTTAGCTTTGACTTTTAGATATAGCATTAATTAATTAATTTTATCAATTTATAAAGAATATTTGTAATTTTACTTCGTTATTGACTTTTAGTACTTGGAAGTGTTTTAAGTATTTTTTTGCATATTATAAATAATAAAAAATAATTATGCGTTATTTTTATACTCTCGTAATATTTATATTTATCACCAATGTATTGTGCTCGCAAACAGCGAAGTATAGTAATGAGTTTTTGGCAATAGGTGTAGGAGCTAGATCCTTGGCAATGTCCAATTCTGTTGTTGCAAGTAGTAATTCTGCATACTGGAATCCATCAGGTCTTATAGATATTAATAGAGATAGAGAGGTGTCATTAATGCATTCAGAGTATTTTGCCGGTATATCAAAGTATGATTTTGGTTCATTTGTCGCTACGTTTAATGAAAAATCTGCAGGCGCTTTATCAATCATTAGATTTAGTGTTGATGACATTCCAAATACATCAGAGCTGATTGATGGTCAGGGAAATATAAATTATGATAAAGTTACTTCCTTTAGTTCTACCGATCTTGCTGTAATACTCTCGTATTCGCATTCTTCAAAGATAGAAGGGCTTTCATTTGGAGGTAATGCCAAAATAATAAGGCGTAAAGTAGGGGACTTTGGTTCTTCATGGGGCTTTGGATTGGACATTGCTGCTAAATATTCTAAAGATAAATGGATTATGGGTGTAATGTTAAGAGATATTACAACAACTTTTAATTCATGGTCCTATAACCTTGATGAAGCTATGAAGTCAGCATTTGCCCGTACTGGTAATACTATTCCTGTAAATAGTACAGAAATAACATTACCTAGAGCAATATTTGCTGTGGGCAAGCATTTTAAAATTCATAATAATATTGGACTACTGACAGAAGTTAATCTGGATATTACCACTGATGGCAAAAGAAATGTTTTAATAAAGTCAGACCCTTTTAGTATTGACCCACATATAGGTTTGGAATTTGATTTTAAGAAGATAGTTTTCTTTAGATTTGGTGTTGGAAATATCCAGAAAGAAACTATGACTGATAATGTTAAGAAAACGACTTTTCAACCAAATGTGGGTTTAGGAATAATATTAATGAAAACAATTAGCATTGATTATGCATTTACTGATATTGGTAATCAATCTATTGCGTTGTATTCTAATGTGTTTTCGTTAAAATATAGTTTTAATACTAAAAAAGATTAGGAGAAAGTTTTATGTATAAGAAAATTTTATTTTTATTATTAATTAGCTTTGTTTCCATAAATATTAATGCTCAATCTTATGGTAATGAGTGGATAAATTATTCACAAAAATATTATAAGTTTCCAGTAGTAGAAAATGGAATATACAGAATTACATATTCTCAACTTATAAGTGCCGGTGTTCCTGTTTCATCAATAAATAGCCCATTAAATATGCAGGTATTTGGTAGGGGTAAAGAGATACCTTTATATATAACCAATGAGAGTACCGGTGTGTTTGGACCTAACGATTATATTGAGTTTTATGCACAAAAGAACGATGCTTGGTACGACACAGTACTTTATGCTTATAATGATTGGATGGTTAATACTGACTATAGCTTGTTTACTGATACTGCATATTATTATTTTACTTGGAATTCGTCTGTCAATAATTTGAGATTAAGTATAAGTAATGATGTAAATTACTCTGCCTATAATAATTCTGATTATTTTATTTATGACTCAAGATTATATTTTAATAGTTACTATATTGAAGGAGTAAAAAAGAAATTATCTTCATATTTTATTTCCGATCCAAACTATGTTGAAGGAGAGGCCTGGTATGACTATGCTATTAGTCTGGGGGAAAGTAGAACTAGGAATTTGGGCACAAAAAATGTTTATGTTAATGGTCCTGCCGCCGAGACTTTTATTGATGTTATGGGGGCATCGGATTTTAGTAATGGTAATAATCCGGATCACCATTTGAGTATTAGTGTTGCAGGAATTAATATCGATACATTATATTCCGGTTATAAAAGACTTAAATTTCATAAAGTATTGAATAATGCAAATCTGGGAAGTAGCACTACCGCTTTTACATTTAGTTCTATTAATGATATTAATAGTGGAGCAGATAGATTTGCTATTCCTTATCTGAGAATTGTTTATCCACATACTACTGATCTTGAATTGAGAGATGAGTTTGATATGTTGGTAGATGATGTTTCCTCACAATCAAAGGTTTATTATAACTTTAGTAATTTTAATGGTGGTAATTCACCTGTATTATATGATTTGGATAATAATATTAGGATAAAAGTAACCAAGAATAACAATAATTATCAAGTACTTATACCAAATTCTAATGGGCAAAAGCATTGCTATATTGCAGGGGAAAGTAATATACATATTGTAAGTGGAATGCTGCCAATAAGTAGTACAGCTAAATTTACTAACATTGTTGCTCAAAACTCTAATGCAGATTTTATTATCATCACTAATAAAAAGTTTTTAGTTAATTCAGGCAGCTATCAGAATGCTAATGACTATGCATTGTATAAAAATAGCATTGGATATAATACTCTTGTTGTAGATATTGAAGAGCTTTACCATCAGTTTTGTTATGGTATAAGAAAGAATCCAATGGCAATAAGAAATTTTGTTCGAAAAATGGGTGATTCATATGGCTTTTCTAAATATAGAGGTTTGTTTATAATAGGTAAATCATATCGGGCAACACAATATCGTAAGGATGCAAGCTTATTTGCCGGTACATTGGTGCCAACTTTAGGCTCGCCACCTTCCGATATTCAAATTTTAAGTGGTATCATTGATAATTTGTATACTCCGGCAATTCCCATCGGACGTCTTAGCGCACAAACTTTAAATCATGTAGATTTATATCTTGATAAAGTTAAAATGCATGAAGATAGTCTGATAACACCACAAGCAATGTGGATGAAAGACATACTTCATTTTAGTGGCGGAAGTACGATAGATGAGCAAATTAGGTTCTCAAATTATTTAAAAAGTTATGAATATATTGTTGAAGACACTATTTTTGGGGGTAATGTAGTTACTTTTTATAAAACATCTACAGATCCAATTCAAATAAATCTCAGCAATTTGATAAAATATTATGTTAATAAAGGAACAAGTTTGATGACTTTCTTTGGTCATGCTGCGGGAATTGGTTTTGATATTAGTATTGATGACCCATCTGAATATTCCAATTATGGTAAATATCCTTTTCTGTTGGCAAATAGCTGCTATGCAGGTGATATCTTCCAAAATACGAATAATGGGGTTGCTAATTCTTCAGAAGAATTTGTTCTAATACGCGATAAGGGTATGATTGGATATCTTGCTTCAATAACACCAGGTTTTGATAGCTTTTTAAATTTGTATTCCAGAAATTTTTATAAAAAATTCTCTTCCACAAATTATGGTGAATCAATAGGGCGTATAATACAACAAACAATAAATGATATTCAGACACCAGTAAATATAGGTGTTAAAGAAGTATGTTTGGAGATGACACTTCATGGAGATCCAAGTTTGAGAATGAATCCGGCACCGAAGCCCGATTATATGATTGATAATAAGTCAGTGTTTTATACACCTGAAGTTGTATCAACAGAAGTTGATAGTTTTGATTTTAATATAGTAGTGTCTAACAGAGGACGGGCAGTAAATGACTCTATTGTAATTTCAATAGTAAGAGCATATCCTAATGCCGATAGCGTTGACAGATATTTATTTACCATTAGAGGTACTTATTATACAGATACTATTAAAGTAAAAATGCCTGTAAATAGAGTCTATGGTATTGGCGATAATCTTATTTCAGTTAGTGTTGATGATTATAATTTTGTTGATGAAATGGATGAAAGTAATAATCGTATTACTTATACCTTAAATATTAAGGCTGCAGATTTAAGTCCGGTTTATCCACCAAAATTTGCTGTTGTGCCTAATTCTAATGTTACACTTAAAGCCTCTACATATTATCCTTTTACCAAGAATTTGGATTATATATTTGAGATAGATACAACTGATTATTTTAACTCTCCGTTTAAACAAACTCATAAATTGAATAGCGCTGGTGGAGTCTTGGAATGGTCACCAAATATTGTATTGCAAGATAGTGTGGTTTATTATTGGAGAGTGAGTTTAGATTCTAACGCACAACATAACTATAATTGGAGAAATAGTTCCTTCCAATATATCAATAGTTTATATGGTTGGTCACAAGCACACTTTTATCAATTTAGGAACGATACTTATCAGTTTACCAATTTTGATGAAGCAAACAGAACTTATAAATTTGTCGATGATATTAAAATCATGAATGCTCAAACAGGTGTTTATCCATATATTGCTTGGACAGAGATATTTCTTAGAATGAATTATACTCCATATGGAGTTTGGAGCTGTATTCCTTATAATATGGGAGGATTGAAGATTTTTGTTATTAATTCAGTATCATCTGACTTTTTGTGGTCTAAACAAACAACAACACCTTTTGGTGTTAATGGAAATCTACATTGTACACATTATGATTATCCTAGTTTTGATTTTCCAACTCAAGATTATAATATGACCTCGCAAGGTTATGGTGTTATTACTGACAGTATTTGGTATAGAAGAATTGCAGACTTCTTAGGTTCTATCAAAAATGGTGAACATGTTATGATAATGAGTTTTAACAGAACTCAACCTCAGGATTATCCTGAGTATTTGCTTAAAGCTATAGATACTATCGGAAGTTTGTATATCAGGAATATTCAAAACGATTTACCATTTATTATATATGGAACAAAGGGTATTTTTGGCTCTGCTCATGAAGTAATTGCTGCAAATGATACTTCATCTGTTAATTTACGTGATAGTGTTAAGTCACATTGGAATGAAGGGAAAATAATTTCTCCATTAATAGGACCTTCTAAAAAGTGGAGTTCATTACATTGGCATCAGCACAGTTTGGATAATATTTCTAGTGATTCAGTTCGGTTGAGATTAATAGGTATAAAGGCTGATGGACAACGACAGACAATTATTGATGGTATTCCACCGGATAGTGCCAATGTGTTTTTATTAAATGATAGAATGCCAGCAGCAACTTATCCATATTGTCAGCTAGAATGTATAATGAAAGATGATTCTTTGCGTACACCTGCATATTTAGACAATTGGAGAGTGATTTATCAGCCTGTACCAGAGGTCGCTATAGATCCTATAACTCATTATGAGTTTTATGCTGATACTTTAATGCAAGGAGATACTTTAAACTTAGAAATTGCCTATAGAAATATTAGTGATGTAGATATGGATAGCCTATTAGTTAGAGTATACGTTAGAGATGCTTTTGAGAATCTGCATATGGTTTTAGAAGAAAAAGGGGATCCTTTATTGAAAAACTCAACATACATTGATACTATAAGCATTTCTACAATGCCTTGGTTAGGGCAATGCTATTTGTATGTAGAAATAAATCCAATAAATTTACAAACTGGAGTTTATGACCAATTAGAGGTTACTCATCTTAATAATAAAGGTGATATACCTTTCTTCGTTGAACGCGATAAACAAAATCCATTGCTTGATGTTACTTTCGATGGTGTGCATATATTAGATGGTGATTTGGTTTCAGCAACTCCTGAGATTGTTATCGGTCTTAAAGATGAAAGTAAATTTAAAGCAATAAATGATACTTCTTCATTTAGAATTAGAATTAAGAAACTTGAAGATGATGATTTTACAAATGTGAATTTCTCCAACCCTGATAATATTTTAGAATTTGTGCCTGCTCAGCTTCCTGATAACAGTGCTCAGGTAATATATCGTCCAAAATATGAAGATGGAGAATATCAGTTGTTAGTATATGCAAATGACGCTTCATATAATAAATCAGGGGACAATGGTTATAAGATTAATTTTGAAATAATTAATAAGGCTAGTATTACACAAATGATGAATTGGCCTAATCCATTTTCTGATAAAACACACTTTGTATTTACTCTTACAGGCTCACAAATGCCAGATTATTTAAAAATTCAGATTCTTACTGTTACGGGTAAAATTGTACGCGAAATAGATATGGATGAATTGGGACCATTACATATTGGTAGAAATATTACGGAATATGCCTGGGATGGTAAAGATGAATTTGGAGACCAATTAGCAAATGGTGTTTATTTGTATAGGGTTGTGACTCGTCTTAATGGCGAAAGTATTGAGCATAGAAATTCTGGTGCAGATAAATATTTTAAGAAGAATTTTGGTAAAATGTATTTAATGAGATAAAGTTTATTCTTTGCGATAAACCTTTATCCATGCAGGATAACAATGATATTCTTTGTATAAGTTCAAGTTATCTATGGATGGTTTTTCATTTCTTAATTCAAGATTATTATATACATTGGAATAAATAATATAGCTTCCTTTGGGAGCTTGTTCTATACTTTTTATACTAAATTGAAAATTATAGTTATTGTCCAAATAATTATACTTCATGTTTTTATGAAGTGGAAAGTCAACAATTATACTTTCTCCTGACAATTTTACATCTTTAAAATCTACTAACATCTGCTTTTGTATCTTCAAATATGATATGCTTTTAAGACTGGAATCCCATGAATTTGAATAGGGGTATGGATTTACCCAAAAATTGGATAATACTATAATACTAACTGAAAGAGTAATAATTAGCTTTTGATATTTTATTTTTATTTTTTGAATATTATAAACAAAACTGAGATATATAAATGGATATGCAATCATAAAATATCGTGGACCAACGGGATAATGTAAAGGCGTGAAAATAATAATAAATGGAGCTAAACTTAGCATTATTAATATTATTAATTCTCTGGGAATACGATTAATAACTCTCTTATTTTTATTTTTAAAAAAATAAAATAGTAATAAGCCTGCTATTATAACTAATCTACCATTACTATTAAAAGCTATAATTTCAAAAATAAAATTCTTAAATATCCAAGTTAGTGAGCTTATATGATGAAGGCTTGTATTTTGATTACTTACAACTATCCATGATGTTTGGAAATAATGGAATGTAAACCATGTAATTGTGACAATAATAGCAGGGATATAATATTTTAATGTTGCTACGATAGATTTCAAATTTCCATTCTTTAGAAAAAACAATTGAATAAAAAAGATAGATATAACAATACTAAATCCCCTAATGTTTATTAGTGGGATGATTATTGTGCTCATTATTAATAGTTTGTAATTATTCTTAGATATTGCATTTATTGAAAGGAAGAATAGAAATACTAATATAATATCGTAACCCATAAGAATAAATTGCGTCATAAAAGTTGGGTCAATAATAATGAACAATAGGGCTATAAAAGTGGCTTTTGTAGTTAAATATTTTTGGCTGAATCTATAAAATTGATAAATAAATCCGATGAAAAAGGGAAAAACAGCTAAGTGACTTACCCATAATTTATATCCGAATAATTTCCAAATAATACTAAAATATAGACTATAAAGTGGGGGAGTGCCGTTGTCATTTTTAAAATCTATAAGATTGTGAAGATTAGTTTCGTAAATATTATGAGCTACACTAGAAATATAACTCATATCTGAGAAAAATGGAATAGAAATGCTAAAAACAAGATAAATAAAAGCTATTGCACTAGCCATTATAAAAGGCCAGTCTTTATTTATCCTTGCTTTTATTGTCTCCATAACATATTATTATAATAAGACTATATCATCGATTGCAATATGACCTATTGATTCATTAACATGTTCTATTAGTTTTGACTTTGAATAGGATATTTCTTGTCGAATAGCGGCAGAATTTAGTTTTAAAAATAGCTTCCTGTTTTTAATATATAAATCATTGGTGCTTCTAGCTATCATTCTGCCAACAATATCCTCCCATTTCGCTATAATATTAGCTTCATCTAGTTTAGGTTGAATACCTGTATTCTCTATATATTGCCGGATAACTTCTCCCAACGATTGACTATTTTGTCTTTTATATTTAGAATTATGCTTCATTACGACGATATTAAGTTTACAGAACCATTATTTACATTAAAAATTTTCTTCTCGACATCAATATTGTCAAATATTGTTTTAATTCTATCAAGGTTAGTATCGCTAATAAATATTTGACCAAATTCATTTCTACTTACTAATTTCATCAATTGTTCGACTCTATTTATATCCAGTTTATCAAAAATATCATCTAGAAGTAGCAATGGCTTATATTTTTTCTTAGCGTATGTATATTCAAATTGTGCAATCTTTAAAGCTACAAGAAAGGATTTTTGTTGTCCTTGAGAACCGTAGTTTTTTACAGGGAAACCATTAAGCTGAAATACTAAATCGTCGCGGTGAATGCCTTTAGAGCTATGTCTTAATATGATATCTCTATCATGATTACGTTTAAGTAAATCACAGAATTTATCTTCGTTCAATTGAGATTTGTAATTTATTCCCGCAGTCTCCTTTTTATTTGAAATGAACATATAATAGTTCTGAATTAATGGTATGAATTCAGATAGAAACTCTTTTCTTTTGGCATGAATTTCTATACCGTTTACGCATAGTTTTTGGTCTAGTATTTCAAGCAGGCTTTTGTCAGCTCGATGATTATCAGATAAGGTTTTCAAAAATGCATTACGCTGCTGGAGTATCTTATTATAATTTAATAATGTCCGTAAATAGTTTCTATCGAACTGTGAAATGACTCCATCGATATATTTTCTTCTGTCTTCACTTCCACCATAAATTAGATTACTGTCTGAAGGACTAATTATTACTAATGGAAATTCTCCTATATGATCAGCTATTCTATCATATTCTTTGTCGTTGCGTTTGATGATTTTTCTACTATCTATTTTGTAATTTATATGTACTTTATCAACAGATTTTTCTTCACGAGTATAATTACCTTTTATCATAAAATACTCATTTCCATGCATGATATTTTGCCTGTCACTTGAATTGAAAGGACTTTTACAAAAGGATAAATAATAAATAGCCTCTAAAATATTTGTTTTGCCTGCTCCATTTTCTCCAACAAAAATATTTGCTCTTGGACAAAGTTCTATTGAGCTTTCTCTATTGTTTTTAAACTGATGTAGATTTAATTGCGATAATTTCATTATTATTCTTATTGCGAAACCTCTAGTTTAAAACCTGTTCCATGGTAATTTACAATATTTATTTTTGGGTCGCACGAAAGTATTTTACGAATCTTATTAATATATACATCCATACTTCTAGAATTGTTGTGGTCATTTTTTCCCCAAATTAATTTCAACAGTTCTTCTCTTTTAATAAGTGTATTGGGATTTTTAAAGAATATGCTTATAAGTTGGTTTTCTTTTTTAGTGAGTTTATATTCTTTATTATTAAACTTCAATTTTAATTCATTTTCAATATATTTAAAATCACCAACATTTATAAAAGTAGCTTTAGTCTGGGATTCCCTATTCTTTATTTGAACTCTTTTTATAATTGCTTGAATTCGTAAATTCAATTCAATAGTACTAAAGGGTTTTGTGATATAATCGTCAGCACCAATTTTTAGACCTTCTATCTTTTCTTTAATTTGATCTTTTGCTGTTAGAAATATGATAGGCATATTCTCATTCTTACTGAGAATAAATCTAGCAAGACCAAAACCATCCAAACCTGGGAGCATAATATCAAGAAGGCAGATATTTATAGTGAGTTCATCCCAATTGTTAATAACCTCTTCAGCATTGGTGTAATGAATTACTTTATATGATTGCATCTGGAGAAAATCAATAACAACACTACTTAGATTTAAATCATCTTCTACATATAAAATTGATATACCTTCTTGCTTCATAAGTTAAATTTATATATTTTGTAAAATATAAGTTAATAGATTATTTAATACCGGAAGTGTCTATTTTCATAAGATAGATATCGGGATTTGCCAGTTTCTGTACTATCGGAAATCTATCAGGATACTTCTTATAAACAGGCAAAAAATATTTTTGACTTAAGCCGTCTCCATAAAAAACAATATATGAATAATTAGATTTCTTCATTTGTTTCAAAACCTCTTCAGGATTATTATTTTTAATAATTCCATTAACATAATGATCCGAATATAAGTGAAATAACATAGGTTTTCTACAAAGTACTATTGCGTCTTTATCAATATTTTTTTTTGTCCATTTTGCCATTGCAAAGTAATTTCTGTACAATGGATTAAGAGGTCTTTCGGCTTCCTTATGTAGTGTTTCTATTTTTGGATAATATAAAAAGAAGAAAATAAAAAATAAATATTGAAGAACTTTATCAGTTATTTTTAAATTAAATTTTAGTTTATCAAGAGCGAGTAACATTAGTTGATAAATTCCATATAAAAATAAGAATATCAATAAAGGAACTAGAGGCAGCATAAATCTTACGCCTGTCCAAACTGTTGGCCATATCATTAATATGGAAAATGTTCCTAAAATATATCCTGCTATTGCAATTTTATATTTTTTAAGTTTAAAAATACCAAAACCTATAATTACCAGAATTAGTATTCCAATAAACCAATTCCCTGCATCATAATTAGGTTCGTAACCAAATATTGCAGAAGGAATTTCACTACTGATATATCTAGAAAAATTTCCTGTAAATCTATCCATCCAATCGCCAATACCTTGCATTACACCTTGAGAATGGTCGTAATAATTTTTATATTTTAACGCATTACTATATGGCGATGTTGTCATATCACTATTTCTTATGTACCAAGGAATAAGTAGAGCAATAAAGCTAATTGTTGTAGTTATTAAGTATTTCCAGTTTTTTTGTGTTAAATAGTATAGAAAAATACCTCCAAATAATGCAATTCCTTGCGACCGAATATGGTAAGCAAATGCGAGGCTTAGTATCATAAGATAAAACCATCCGCATTTCCATGGAGATTTTGATGCTTTAATATAACTTAAACTTAATAACGATATTGAGGTGAATAGAATAAAAGATATTTCACTCATCATCCAAGTTGAATATTGTAGTAGATAAAAGTTAAACATCATTACAAATGTGAGTTTAAAACTCAGGTCTATGTTTTTTGATATTTGTCTAAAGAAGAAGAATAAAATTACCAAAGACATAAAGTACATAACTCCATTAGCCCTCTTAATAGTTGTGATTTTATCTCCAAAAGTATTTACTACTACAGAAATTATGGCTGGATAACCTGGTGGAAATGAATTTACTTTACTTTCTTGTACTACGTGAGCATTAACATATCCTTTGCCGGCAGCAATAGCTTTCCCAAAAACATAATAACTTGCATTATCTCCCAAAAATGCAATCTTTTTATCAAAAATATGATTGTAAGTTGGGATAAAGGCAAATAATAGAATCAATAAGTAAATAACAACTTTTACTTTAGGATTTATTATATTATTATTCTTATTATTTTCTTTATATTTGGTCATATTAATGTATAGGTTGTATGGTATATAATTTTAAATATTTAACGTCTTTTGAATTTTAAATAATTAAGTTTTATTTGTCGAATAAGTCTATATTTCATCCATGATTTCCCCCAAAATATATTTGCCCATGCTCTTTCATGTAGGTAGTATATAAGCATCTTGCTAACAGCCTCTATTCCTACAGCTGCTGTTAATACTTCAATAGCAACCTTTGAGCCTGTTGAAAAGTAAAAAATTAGAAAAGTAGTTAAACTAGCTATAATCCTCCAACTTATTGCTTTCGCAATAGATCTTGCCGGACTCTCCTTATCAACGGGTTTTTCTTTAGGAATCTTTATTCCATCAATATTTTGATATTCTTTGTCTGGTTGTAGTTTAGTTTTCTGTATTTCGGACATTTAGTAATGTTAAATTGTTTAGAATACAAAGATGCTAAAAAAAAATTAAATTTTATATATAAATATGGGTGTTTGTTTATATTACCTTAAAAATTCACAATTGTATTATCAACTAATTTTTTTTGTTAAAACTATCATTAGTTATTTGGTTCATTAATTTAGTAAAGATACCGTTTTTTTGTTGAGAAGCTATTTTTTAATAGAGAATATTATTAATTGAGAGTGACATATAAATTGTTTATACAATTCAAAATAATTAAAATATAGGTTTTAAAGAATATTCTATCTTTGAAGCCGTTAAATGATAGATTATGAAGTTATCAATTATTATTGTCAATTATAATGTTAAGCATTTTCTTGAGCAATGCTTGAATAGTGTCTTTAATGCTATACAAGGTGTTGATGCAGAGGTGATTGTTGTTGATAATAATTCTGTTGATGGTTCTATTCAGATGATAGAAGAGAAATTTCATAATGTTATTCTAATTGCAAATAAGGACAATCGCGGCTTTTCAAAAGCCAACAACCAAGGCATAGATATTTCTAAAGGTGAATATGTTTTATTATTAAATCCAGATACTATTGTTGAGGAAGATACTTTTGAAAAATGTATTCAGTTTATGGATGAACATCCAGACGCGGGAGGCTTAGGGGTAAAAATGCTTGATGGCAAAGGTAGATTTTTGCCTGAATCTAAAAGAGGTTTACCTACTCCTTCTGCTGCATTTTATAAAATGTTTGGTCTTTCGAAATTATTTCCAAAAAGTAAAATATTTTCTTCATATCATCAAGGATATCTTAATGAAAATGAGACTCATAGTATTGAAATATTATCGGGAGCTTATATGTTTATGCGTAAAGAGGCATTGGATAAAGTTGGATTATTGGATGAAGACTTTTTTATGTATGGGGAAGATATTGACTTGAGTTACAGAATAATCAAGGGAGGATATAAGAATTATTATTTTCCTGAAACTAGGATTATTCATTATAAAGGTGAGAGTACAAAGAAGAATAGTGTAAATTATGTTTATGTGTTTTATAATGCGATGGTTATTTTTGCAAAGAAACATTATTCTTCTGAAAACGCTAAAATATTTAGTTTTTTAATTAATACGGCGATAGTTTTTAGGGCAATAGTTTCTTTATTGGCAAGTGCTTTTAGAAAGCTCCTTGTTCCGGTTGTTGATTTTCTTATTATTTATTCCGGAATGTTGCTGTTGGCAACATTTTGGGCAAAGCATATATTTGGAGAATCACAATCTTACCCTTCTGTTTTTATTATATATTTTATTCCGGCAATCATTGTTTTCTGGTTGATAGTAATTTATTATACTGGTGGTTATGATAAACCCATTAAGCCTTCAAAGATACTATTAGGTCAGATTATAGGAAGTTTACTTGTACTTGTAGTCTATGCATTAATGCCCGAATCCTACCGATTCTCTAGAATGATTATTCTTTTTGGTGCTATTTGGTCTTTTGTATCGATGATTTCATGGCGTTATATTTTATATAAAATAGGTTTTAATAACCTTAAAATGGGTTCAAAGGTTGATAAAAGAATTGCTATCGTAGGTGATTTTGATGAGAGTATTAGGGTGTTGGATTTAATAGACAAGACTTCTATTAATGCTTCTTTCATAGCAATTGTGTATACCGAAGATGATGCTGATAAAATATCAAATATCAATGTTTTAGGAAATGTGCATCAACTGGATGAGATTGTTAAAATACATAAGATTGATGAATTGATTTTTTGTGCTAAGAGTTTTCCTGCTGCAAAAATTATTGATCTGATGGCCAGTTTAAAATCTCAACATTTGGAATTTAAAATTGCACCACCTGAGCAAATGTTTATTATCGGTTCAAGTTCAATTAATACTTCCAGCGATATTTATTTTGTTGAATTAAATGCAATAAATAAAGAATCCAACAGACGTTTTAAACGACTTTTTGATGTTGGTTTTAGCTTAATTCTAATTCTTTTATATCCTTTACACTTCTTTATTTTTAATAAACCTTTTGTGTATTTAAAAAATCTATTCAAAGTCCTTTTTGCTTCCTTAACTTTCGTCGGTCTTGATAATTTGAAGAGTGATCTTCATCTTCCTGTTATGAGGAAAAGTATTTTGCATCCTTCTGATATAATCGCTGATAATTATGATATAAAAAATATTAGTCGTTTGAATTTAGTTTATGCACGAGATTATAAAATAAGTAATGATTTTAGTATTCTTTGGAAAGCTTTTCGTAAACTTGATAAGAATTAGTAATCAATATTTTTATTTTGTTATTTAATAATATATTTTTTTTGTATTATTGTAGATTGAAAATAATTTAAGTATTTATTTATATACTGTCAATAATTAATAATATAAAACTTTAGCTTTATGCGAAAAACAGCACAATTTTTAACTCTTTTACTTTTAATAGGATTTTCATCTGTAAATGCACAATTAAATATTTTAAGTGGTCTTAAAGGTGGAACATACGAAGCCTTAGCCAATGATATTAAAGGTGCTTCCAAACAAGAAATAACCGTACTCAATTCTGAGGGTAGTGTGGATAATTATAATCAATTGATAAATCTTGATAACAATATATATGTTACATTTATGCAATATGATGTATTGTTAGCCAATGAGTTGCAAAATCCTGACTTAAGGAAAGACCTAAGAGTTCTTCTTCCTCTTTTCCTTGATGAAGAAATTCATATAATTACTAAAAAAGGTTCAAAAATTAATAATTTAAAGGATTTGCGTGGTAAAAAAGTAGCTGTTGGAGTTCGTGGTCAGGGTACATTTGTTACTGCACAGACTATAAAGCAACGTACCAGTACTGCTTGGATTGATGTTGAAATGAACTCAAACGATGCATATCAAGCTTTATTAAGAGGTGAAGTTGATGCGTATTTTTATGTGGGAGGAAAACCTATAGCTTCTCTTTTTGATCTTGGTAAGGATGCTCCTTTAAAATTAGTGAATATTAAATCTTCATCATTAGACGATATTTATATGGCTAAAAAGATTAAAAAAGGTACTTACCCATGGCAAAATGAAAATGTATCTACTTATGCTGTTGCAACTATGCTTATGGTTAATATTCATAATATGAGTAAAGATACTCAACGTAAATTGAATATGCTTCTTACAGATACAGAAAATGGTCTTAAAGGATTTCAAAAAACAGGACATCAAAAGTGGAAAGATGTGTACACTAAAAATCAAACTATGGATTGGCCTTATTACTATTTAAGACCTGTAGTTGATTAATCTACAGTATTTATCATTTTTAAATTAGTTGCTTGATTATTTAGATGTACTTTATTAAATTAATAAATCTTACGTTATTTATACAAAAGCAAAGCGAATTGTATGAATAAGCAAGCAATGAATAGCGGGGAGTAATACGGGAAAATCAAGATTTAGAAAAGGGTATTTGATAAACTCTCAAATTTTTACTTAATCCTTTGGATTATTTGTGTATAACCAGGGTTATTCTGACGATATTAAAATGATGCAGGTTAAGATATCTCCTAAAAAGCCGAGTTCTAACTCGGCTTTTTTATTCGGTTTTTTATAAATGTACTGTCATAGCAGAAAGATGAAAACTAAACTAATCTCTATTAATTATCTGTGAATACCATTTTCTTTAAATGTTTTATTATCATTTATTACTTTCAGTGCTTTTTGTACATCTTTATCCAATTTATTATTTATTTTATAATATGCGCCATCTTCATATAGATTTCTTGCCAATAGAGCTTTGAAGTCGTTTAGTATATATTCCTTCGATTTAGTCTTTTCTTGTGAGTTGGCTTTTATTTTATTTCTACTAAAAGCAAGTTCATTAATTTCATTAAATATTTCCTCATCAATAGTGAAATTAGTATCAAAACTATCAAAATTTGGGTATTTTGCTAGAAGATCTTCCAAATTTTTATCGAAGTATAAACCAGCGGCATAGTTAATAAGTCCATATCGTAATAGTTGATGAAGATAATTTGAGCTATAAGTGGTGTCAATAGGAGTGAAGATGTCAGGAATAATTGCACCACCACCATAGACTAACCTTTTGCCGTTAGTGTAATATTTTAATGAGTCATTAAATTTCACACTGTCAGCAGAGTAAAGCTCACCATGTGCATATCTTTCTGATAAATCTTTATTATAATCTGTTGTTCCTTTATCATAAGATTTTTGGATACATCTTCCCGAAGGGGTATAGTAGTGTCCTGTAGTAAGCCTTATTGCAGAACCGTCAGGTAAAGTATAGTTTCTTCCTACCAGGCCTTTCCCAAACGATCTTCGTCCAACTAATAAAGCCCTATCCCAGTCTTGTAGCGCGCCTGCTAAAATTTCTGATGCAGAAGCTGAATTTTCATCAATTAAAACAACTACTTTTGATTTTTCTAATTGGCCACCGGCTGTTGCCTTATATTCTGTTCGTGGTGAATGTGCTCCCTGAGTGTAAACTATTAAGTCGCCATCTTTTAGAAAGAAGTCTGCTAATTGAATGGAAGCAATCATTAATCCACCAGGATTATCGCGAAGGTCAATAATAATTTTGTTTATTCCTTCCATATCCATTTGCATAGCAGCAATTTGAAACTCTAATGATGTACTTCTACTAAAACTTTTTATTTTAACAAATGCTGTTTTTTTATCTATTAAGTAATTAGCTGTAATAGTATTTATTGCAATATTTCCTCTAGTTATTTTTATTTCATGAATGGATTTATCATAATGTCTTAAAACTTTTAAGTTAACCACAGTACCTTTTGTTCCTCTTAGTTTCTCACTGAAAAACTTATTGCTAACTATTTTACCGGTAGCAGGTTTATTATCTATAGTCAATATTTTATCTCCCATCATCACACCGGCATTCTCTGCAGGTCCTCCAGGTACGATATTTAGTACAATTAATGTATCATTTAGAATTTGATAATGTATGCCAATACCAGCAAATCTACTATTAAGCATCTCATTGCTTTTCTTTAGAGATTCTGCTGTTAAATATTTTGAATGAGGATCAAGTGTTTTTATCATTGCCTTTACCGCTTCAGTTACAATTTTTTCTGAATTAACGGTATCAACATATTGATTTTCAATTAAATTTAGGGTTTTATCAAGTTTCTTGTAGGTAGATTTGTTATTTTGAGCTAATACATTTTGAAAAGTAATAATTAAAATTACACTTGCTAATAACCTCATATTTAATTGTTTTTTATGATTGTTTAAAATATTAATTTACTTGCACTTATAATAAAAGTATTGATATATCGGAAGATGGTCTGAATAACCGCCATAATATCCTTTTCCATAAGTTTTAGCTGGTGACATATTGCCATTTTTGTCTTTATGCATTATCCAATTTTCATTGAATATATTCATATCCTCATTGATAGTCTGCAGTCCAGAGGTGGCGTTCAAAAGTCCACTGGAAATTATCATCTGGTCTATCATATTCCATTCTTTTGTTCTCCAATAATAGTAGGAGCCTTCTCCTTTTAGGTCTTGTAGTGTAGCCATATCAAATAAGAAAGGTTCTTTGCGGTTTTTGTCTGCTGTAGCACCTAGTATATTTTTAATGCTCTCATTATTAGTTTCATCGTTAAAGTCGCCAAGGATTATAATTTTAGCTTGTGGATCATCCTTGAAAATAGAATCGACAGCATGCTTTAATACCGATGCTGCCAAATTTCTTTTTGGTGCTGATTTTTTTTCTCCACCTCGCCTTGAAGGCCAATGGTTAACAAAAATATGGATGTCATCTTTAGATTTTATCCTGCCTTTTGCATATAAAATCTCCCTTGTTTTAAAGTAATTGTTGTCTTTCATCTTTACTTGATAAAAATGAGTATTTATTAACTTAAAGGATTTAGGATTATATAGTAATGCGCAGTCTATACCTCTTGCATCAGGACCTTCATGGTGAATAATTTTGTATTTAACTTTAGCGATACTATTTTCTTTAACCAGATCTTGTAATACAACAATATCTTCTATTTCCACAAGAGAAATTAAATCAGGGAAATGCTTAGAGTCGATATTTGATATTACTTTGGCAATTTTTTCTTGTTTATTCCAATACCTTTCTGAAGTCCATTGCTTTCTTCCTTTTGGTAAAAAATCATTGTCATTTTTATGTGGATTATCAATGGTGTCAAATAAGTTCTCCACATTATATTGAGCTATTAAAAAACTCTTTTTGCAATTTTTTTCTTGACTATAAGAGTATGTATATGCAAATGATATTACTAATGTTATTATTAGTTTAATTGATAACTTCATATTAATCGATGTCTTTAAAATTTCTTAAATATCTTCTATCTTTCTTGGTTGGCCGGCCAATACCTCTATCTCTATATTCAAATTGGGAACTTTTAATAATAGTTCTCTTATCATATTCTTCTTGTGGAGTAAGGTCTTTCATGAATTTTACAACAAGTGAAGCCCCCATTCGTTTTTCACTTAAATCCAAAACTTTCACTGTCATTTGAACTATATCCTTCTTTATCTCTATTATGTCTCCAATATTAACTTCTTTAGAAGGCTTGATAGCTTTTCCGTTTATGCTGGCTTTTCCACTTTTACACGCTTCAGTAGCTAATGATCTTGTTTTGAAAAGTCGAACAGCCCATAGCCATTTATCAATTCTTACTCCCATTACTTCCCTCTAAAGAATAATTCTATTGGTAAACCGGTTAAATTAAAATGTTGTCTTAGTTTATTCTCCAAGAAACGTTTATATGGTGGTTTGATATACTGCGGCAAGTTACAGAAAAAAACAAAAGCAGGATATGCCAAAGGTAATTGAGTAATATATTTTATCTTAATGTATTTTCCTTTTATAGCAGGGGGAGGGTATTTCTCAATTTCCTCTTGCAAAATATTATTCAATGTTGATGTAGTAATTTTAATACTTCTTCGCTCATAAATATCTTTGGCGATATCTAAGGCTCTTAATAGTCTTTGCTTATTAAGCACCGATGTAAATAAAATAGGGACATCTGTAAAAGGTGCTATTCTATTATGTATCTGTTCTGTAAATATCTTTGTAGTATGTGTGTCTTTATCTATTGTATCCCATTTATTTACCACAATTACAATTCCCTTTTTATTACGCTGTGCTATTTGAAATATTGCTAAATCTTGTGCCTCAAATCCGTTTTGAGCATCAATCATTAATAGAATAACATCAGAGTTTTCTATAGCTCTTATTGAGCGCATAGTAGAATAAAATTCAATATTTTCTTTTGCTCTAGCCTTTTTTCTAATTCCTGCTGTGTCAACAAGTAGAAAGTCAAAACCAAAAGAGTTGTATCGTGTATATAATGAATCTCTGGTAGTACCGGCAATATTGGTTACAATATTCCTTTCTTCACCTAAAAGTGCATTAATAAGTGAAGATTTTCCGACATTTGGTCTTCCAACAACGGCAAGTTTTGGAATATCGTCGGGATACATACTCTCAAATTCAAAAACGAAATCTTTTACAATTGCATCCAAAAGATCACCGGTTCCACTGCCGTTCATAGCTGAGATATTATAAATATCCCCTAATCCTAAGCTGTAAAAGTCGTGTGAGGAAAATCCTTTTTGTGTATTGTCAACTTTATTTGCTACTAAATATACTGGTTTGTCCTGACGTCGTAAAATATCAGCTACTTCTTCATCAAGTGGATGAACACCTGTATTTACATCAACTACGAATACTATGCTGTCAGCTTCGTCTATTGCTAAATCAACTTGCTTTCTAATTTCTCCTTCAAAGATGTCATCAGAGCCTCGAACATATCCACCTGTATCAATTACTGAAAATTCCTTTCCATTCCAGATAGATGTTCCATAGTGTCTATCACGAGTCACTCCGCTACTTTCTTCAACAATAGCTTGACGACTCTCAACAAGTCTGTTAAAAAGAGTTGATTTTCCAACATTTGGCCTTCCAACTATTGCTAATATATTTTTCATATTCTAAAATTATTTCTGTCTAAAATGTGTTTGCAAAGGTAAGATAATTAATAGTTTAATTAAATATGAAGTATTGAAAAAAAAAGAGTCTATTTTAACTATTATATATATTAGCAAATTAACCTGTATTATTTATGCAAAAGTAAAGCAAATTGTATGACTAATCAATGAATAGCCGCAGGGTGTAATGCAGAAAGCATCTCGAAATAAGTTTGGACAGGCTGTTTTAGAAAAACTCAAATTTGAGTATTAAAAAAATATCCAAATTTATTAACCTTAGTTAGATATAAGCTTTTCTCACAGCTTCAGATAATCCGGGTTAAATAATGACCGTATAGCAATAATACAATAAATCAAATAGATATGATTACTATTTATTGCCAAAAATAGAGTTTATAGAATTTGTTTTATACTTAACTTTTAAATAAATTTACAAAAGTGATATTAGAGAAAACTTTTTAGAATATAATTTATCAAATTGTATATTAAATTATATTCTAAAAAGGTATTCAATTAAAAGTGATTATACTTCTTTTGAAGTAGTGATTAAAATTCTTTTTTAAGAATTTCTACCCACTCTGCAATCATGGCATCAGCATTTTCTTCGTCATTATCAAAATCTAGCGCTAATCCTCGAAATTTATTGTCGTGTAAAGCTAATGAATCTTGGAAGTTATAGCCTTTATTTTCCCATTCCCCAACTAATTTAAAATTATGCTTAGATAGATTGCTATATACTCTTTCCATTCCATCTACAAAGTTATGAGGGTAATTTACTTGGTCACCAAGGCCATAAAGGGCTACTTTTTTTTCAAGATAATCAACATTGTCAATATCCATTTGATGAAAAAATGTGTACCACTTATTATCATCAGTTGCATTTTCCCAATGGTCAGCACCAACGGTAGAGCTTCCTAATATAATGTTTTCGTATAATAATAAATGATGAGGTTTTACAGTGCTTAAATCAAGTATGTCAATTTCATCATTGGTAAAGTGGTTTTTTATTTTTAATGCTGCCTTTTCAACATTGCCTTTTAATGGCCATATAATTAATCCTATCTTTTTCATCTATAGTTGTTTGTATAATTAATAATGTTTGTATTTAAATATAATTTACCGCTATATGTATAGCCATATATTATACAACGAAAGTATAAAAAATAAGGATACCTCTGCTTTACTAGATAATCTAAGAAGTTAAATATTCTTATAAATATGTATATTTTCTATAAGTGTTTGTATTTATCACTATGTCAAGTATATAGATAATGTTGTAGCAGTGTGAATAAAGGAATGGTGAATTTTATTTTGGTGCAATTCGTAAAAGATATAATGCAATAAGAGAGAATAATATATTGGGAATCCATGTAGCTATAAGTGGTGTAAGATTACCAAAAGTAGCAAATACAGTAGAAATCTGCATGAATATTATATATGTAAAGCTTAATGTAATACCTATTGCCAGATGTAGTCCCATTCCTCCACGTACTTTCCTGCTTGAAAGTGAGGCTCCGATTATTGTTAAAATTATTGTAGCAAATGGAAATGAAATTCTTTTATATTTTTCAACCAAATAAGATTTGATGTTTTCAGAACCTTTCAATCTTTCTTTTTCGATAAAATCATTTAGTTCAAAATAATTCATAACATCCATTTTCTTTACCTTATTTGAGTAATCTCTTGGCATTATATTAAACTTTTCTACCAATGTATCGCCATGTTCAAAGCTTTGTTTTCCATCTTTAATTCGCCGAATATTGTAATCAATTATAGTCCAATTATGAGTGAGAGTGTCAAAAACAATTCTATTGGCATTTAATTTATAAATTAGCTCTTCACCGTTAAACTTCTCCCATGAGAAATTAAAGCCAGTATTTATTTTATTATTAAAAATCTCTACAAATAAAATCTCTCCCGGTTTATTTTGAATATGAATGTTTCGCCGAGTATTCCACTGAAATTTGTAGATGTATTTGTCTTCAAAATTGTTTTTGATAATATTGGTTTTAGGAATCAAAAAATTGCCAAGGTAGAAAGACATTAGCCCAATAAATGTAGCTGAAATTACATAAGGACGTAGCATCCTATGAAAGCTAATTCCACTACTCAATATAGCTACTATCTCTGTATTATAAGCAAGTTTTGAAGTGAAAAATACTACAGCTATGAATGTTATCAGAGGGCTGAACATATTTGTGAAGAAAGGTATAAAAGTAAGGTAGTATGAAAAGATAATTTCATTTAAAGGTGCCTTATTTGTGATAAAATCGTCAATCTTTTCAGAGATATCGAATATTACTACAATAAGAATTATTAAGCCAATCGTAAAAAAGAAAGTGCCTAAGAATTTCCTTATGATATACCAATCAAGTTTTTTCATAGAGAATGCAAAATTAATAGAAATAGCTTCTAAAAAAATATTTAAATATTGGTTAAAGTACTTTATATCTTTTTCCCGGCAGAGTTTTAATAATGCCTTTAAACTCCAATGAAAGCAATATAGTTGCAGTTTTTGAAACACTTAATCCACTTTCAATACTTATTTCATCAATAGAGTAATCGCGCCTGGAAACCATAGCTTTAACGATTCTGTTTTCGTTTTCGTTTAATTGAACAAAAAGTTGTCTTTGTTGGCCTTGTGTTATTTCTTCATTCTTCCAGTTTAATAGCTCTTTTATCTCATTTCCATCATTAACCAGTTGTGCTATATTCTTTTTTATTAGGAGATTGCATCCTGCTGAATTTATATCAGTTGGTCTTCCCGGTATAGCAAAAACATCTCTATTATAATCGAAGGCTAAATAAGCAGTTATTAGAGAACCTCCTTTGGCTTTAGATTCAATTACTAAAGTAGCATCCGACATTCCTGCTACTATTCTATTTCTTTGTGGAAAATTTTGTCTTTCGGGTTCAGTACCTTTTTTAAATTCTGTTAAGAGACCGCCATTACTCTTAATTTTATCAACATATTTCTTGTTCTGACCAGGATAGATTCTATCTAAGCCATGTCCTAAAACTCCAATTGTTGGAAGTCCGTATTTTATCGCACTACGATGACTGCAAATATCAATACCATAGGCAAGTCCACTTACTATTAGTGTATCTGTTCCTGCAAATTGCTCTATTATTTTTTCACAAGTTTCAATTCCATTATTACTAGGTTGTCTTGTGCCTACAACTGATAATACTTGTCTTTTGTTAAAATCTACATCACCTTTAAAATATAATAACAACGGACTATCAGCACAATGTTTTAATCGTGTTGGGTATTTGTCGTCGAGAAAAAATATGGGTTCTATATTATTCTTGATAATAAAATCAACTTCGTTTTGTGCAGCTGCCATTACAGACTGGTTTTTTATAGAATAAATTACATTATTAGAAATGCCGGGTATTTTTCTTAGATTTTGGCTTTTTTCTTTAAAAACAGATTCTGCATCACCACAATGCTTTATCAGTTTCTTTGCAGTAATATCTCCTACCTCTTGCAATAATGTTAGTGCAATTTGATATTGTAAGTTTTTGTGCATTAATAATTAATATTTCTCTTGCTAATCCTTGTCTTCATTTGTATCTAATTTCTCATCAGGCCCTTTGTCATGATATAAAAATCTTTTTATTTTTTTTGTAGGCGTTTTGACGAAGGGCTCTTTTTGTTCAAAAATATTTGATAAACGTGAGAACTTATTAACTTCCTCGTTAACGTTTTTCTTAATATTTGTAAGGATTTTTTGAGCTTCTTTTTCTATTTCTATAGCTTTATCAGTAGCTTTTTCCTTAAATTGTTTTATGTTTTTATTTATCTCTTCGTAATTTAGTTCAACTCTAGCAACAATTTTACCCTTCAGCTCATAAACTAATGATTCTAGTACCCATTCGCTTTTATTAATCGCAGCTTCTATTTCTTCAGGAAATATATTTTCACCACTAGGGCCTAATATCATATTCTTAATTCGTCCTTTTATGAATAAATAGCCATCTTTATCAAAAATCCCGGTGTCGCCGGTTTTGAAACCTCCATCTTCAGTAAATACTTCCTTGTTTAATTCATCAGCTTTATAATATCCTTTCATGATATTAGGACCGTAGGCAACAATTTCTCCTTCTCCTGTTTCTTTATCCGGATTAATGATTTTAATTTCTGTATTTATAACTTTAGGACCTGTAGAACCAACTTTACATTGGCCTGGAGTAGTACCTGCAAGTAGAGGTGATGTTTCTGTTAATCCATAACCTATTGCATAAGGAAATTTGGCATCATATAGAAACTGCTCAACATCTCTGTCGAGTTTAGCACCGCCAATACCAAAGAATTCTAACTCCCCACCAAAAGTGCTCATTAATCTTTTACCGGCAATTTTATGTAATAATCTCCGAATAGGTCCAATTTTATATAGGAACTTTTTTAGTGGTGTGTTGGTTAATTCTGGTCGTACCTTAGATTTGAATATTTTTTCAATTATTAAAGGTACTGTTAGCATTATAGTAGGTTTTACTTTCTTAAATGCCGGCATTAATACTGCTGCTGTAGGTGGTTTTGTTATATAATTGGTTTGTGCACCACACATTACAGGAAAAATGTTTCCTAAAGTAAATTCGAGTGTGTGTGACATAGGTAGTATCGATAGAAATCTAGCTTTGTCAGTTATAGGGAAAGTGTGGTAACTTTGTATTGTATTGCTTATTAGATTTTTATGGGTTAGCATGACACCTTTTGATGTGCCTGTTGTTCCGCTTGTATATATTATGGAAGCCAGGTCATTAATATTTACATCAGCTACCTTAAAATCCTTAAAATCCTCTTTGTTATCCTTGCAGAATGTTTCAAAATCACTTTCTTTTTTTGTCTTACCATCTTTATTAATATGCATGGTAAAATCTTTGATTAGTATGATTATCTTATTTAATATTGCTCCTTCAAGGTATAACTTTTTGTATAGAGATTGAGATATAAATAATACTTTAGCTTCAGAATGTTGCAGAATATTTTCTACTTCATTGGCCGAAAAATCTGGTAATATTGGTACTGCAACAGCTCCGAGGCTGACTATTGCAAAATATGAAATTAACCAATTTGGACTATTTTCACTCCAGATTGCTACTTTAGAACCATAGGATACTCCATGAGCCTGCAAGCTAAAAGCAAGTCGAAGTACCTTTTCATTAAACTCACTGTATGTAATATGTTTTTCTCCTACAAATGCTAATGCAGGATTATTAGGGAATTTTTCTGCAGTGTTTTTTAAAAACTTATATAGATTTAAATCATCTATGTTGTTAATGTCGTATGGGCTCATAGTATTGTGTTTAGTTCTGCAAAGATAGTTTTTTTACAATAACATTTATGAGTTTATAAACTATAATTTTTACTAACTTGTATAGTTAATGGTATTTAGCATGTTGATTCATCAATTTTAATCTTACAATGGAAAATTAATATTTTATCATGTATTTCTGATAATGGTAGTTTTTGTGTTAATTTCTTAGTTTTTATTGTTCTTTTATTTTCTGTAGATTTTTTACTAATTATAAGCTCTTTGGTCTATGTAAAATAAATGAGTCGTGATTTCTGGGAAATACAGTTTTTGAATAACGTTAGTCGTCTAATAAGCTAAACAAAATCTCTTAGAATCGAATATATGATAAATCTCTATGCCTCTTAATAAATACATTTTATTAAGCATAGTTTTTAGACGGTCTGACATACTGTACTATATCTATGAATCAAAGGTAAGCATACCCGAATTTCAGATAATAATCTAATTTGACAAATCTAAAAGAAATAAAACTTTAATAAATAATACGGGTTTATACTTGTAAATCTCTACGCATTTTATCTAGCTGTCGGACTTTTGCATTTAATACATCAACATCTTTTTTGCCTTTAGCGATTTTCTTTTCAAAATCAGCTTTTAATAAATCTGCATTTTTTGAATTGGCAAAGAAGCTAATATTGTTTTCCCAAAGGATAAGTTCTTTTCGTAAAGAATCAATCTTGTTTTTGTAAAAACCAATCTCTTTATTTAAGACTCTTTTAGCATCTTCTTTATTTTTCATTCCGTCTATTTTTGCTTTTAGCCCTGAATTCTCGAACTCAAAAATATTGATATTTAATGTATTAAGATGTTTGTCAATGGTTTTCTTAAATTCTTGCTGAAGCTTTGATTTGTCTTTTAAAGGAACTCGGCCTATTTCTATCCATTTTCTTTGAAAATCCTTAATTGCAGCTAAGTTATCTTCTTGATTCTCTCCAAATTTATAATTTTTTACTTCTTCGATAAGAGCTAGTTTTAGAACCTTATTTTCTTTCTCTAGCTTTCCTATATTCTTGAAAAATTCGTCTTTTGCATTAAAGAAATCATCACAATGACCTCTGAAAGTTTTCCATATTTTATCAGAATATTTTCTTGGTACTTGCCCAACTTCTTTCCATTTACGTTGGATATTGATGATTTCCTGAGTGGTTTTCTTCCAGTCATCACTAGATTTAAGAGCTTCAACTTGAGCGATTAAGTCAAGTTTAATGTTGTAATTATTCATTTGCTCTTCTTTGATCTTACTGATAAATTCTTTTTTAGAATTATAGAACTGGTTGATTGCAGTTTTAAATCTCTTCCAAATGCTATCATTATGTTTTTTTGGAGCAGGACCTAGCGTTTTCCACTCATCCATAAGAGCATTTATTTCTGTGGTCATTTTGTTCCAATCACTTAGTTTCTCTGGCAGGTTTTCATTATAAGATTCTGCTTTCTCGCATAAGGCTGTTTTTAAAAGTAAATTATTTTTTTGCTCTTCGTGCAATTTTTCATAATATTCATGTCGCCTTTGATTAACTTTATCTGTTGCTGCCTTAAAGCGTTCCCATATTTCATCATTTTTATCTTGAGGTACCGGGCCAATCTCTTTCCATCGTTCATGGTACTCTTGCAATAAGTTAAATGATTTGTTAATAGATTTCTCTAATAATAAATCTTCTGTTTTTTCACATAAGCTAATTTTCTCATTAAGGTTTTTGTTTAAACCCATCATCATCAGCTCTTTATTTATTTTTACTTTCTCAAAGAATTTCTCAACAAGGAAATGATAATTCTCCCATAATGTTTTAGATTGATTTTGAGGAATTTGACCTATTTCTCTCCATTTTTCTTGAAGGTTTTTAAACTCATTATAAATCTTATTTAGATTCTCATCGGAATTTATCATTTGACGTAATGATTCCAATAATTCTTCCTTTAGTTTTAGATTTTCTTCCTTTTGTTTTTCTAATTCTTGGTTGTATTTGTTCTTCTTTTCTTTATATATTTGATATGCAGCTTGGTATTGTTGTTCAAAATCAAACTTAATAGTTTCATAATCATCTTCAACGCCTCCATTAGATATAAATTTGTCGAAATGATCTTGTTTTACCTGTTTGATTTTCTTAATATATTGTGCTTTGATTTCTCCTATATCACTTTTAATACTTGCTATATCATCAGTTTTAACAAGCTCAATCATTTTAGAAACCAACTCTTCAAAGTCCATACTTGAATAATCAACGGCTTTTTCTACTTTTTCTAAATCTTCTTCATCTTTACTATCTTCGATGGGCGTTGTGGTTACAACTTTATTTGTATCCTTCTTATTCTTCTCAGGTTCTGAAGTAGTAGCTTCTTCATCGATGTTTGGTTCTTCTTTTGTTACAATATCTTCTGGTGTAATATCAGTATTTTCATTATTACTGTTTTGAAATTCAACATCTGAAGAATTATTTATAGTCTTAGTTTCAAGAGATGCTTCTTTGTCATTGTTATCATCATTACTTGAAATAAGGGATTCATTTGCATTATCTGCTTCAGTTGCAGTTGCGGAGTCCTGTGGATTTACAATCTCTTGTTCCACTTCTTTAGCGTTTTCTTTAGTTTCCATCAATCTTTAAGATTAATCTTGATTAGTATAATAAATTTGTTTTATCTCACTTTAAGTAAAAAAATCATTGCTTATCAGTGAAATCCATAAAAAGGACTGCAAAAGTATAAATATTTTAATGCTATTTTGCATTATGCTTTTTTTATTTAGTATTTTTACTGCTTTATTTTAAATGATTAAATGAAACAACAAGAGGCAAAGGAGCGAATAGAGAAATTAATCGAAGAGTTAAATCGATATAATTATAACTATTATCAATTGTCAAAATCTGAAGTGTCTGATTTTGAATTTGATAGTTTGATGTTGGAATTGCAGAATTTGGAAAAACAGTTTCCGGAATATGCCAAAGCTGATTCACCTACACAAAGAGTTGGTGGTGAAATTTTGAAATCTTTTAAAACTATCAAGCATAGATATCCAATGCTTTCACTCGGAAATACGTATTCTCGTGAGGATTTATTTGAATTTGATCAACGTATTAGGAAGCAATTGGGTGATAATTTTGAATATGTATGTGAGTTAAAATTTGACGGATTAGCAATTGGGTTGAATTATGTAAATGGTGTACTTATTCAAGCTGTTACAAGAGGAGATGGTATGCAAGGTGATGATGTTACGGCAAATGTTAAAACTATACATTCAATCCCATTAAAATTGGATTTTAAAGAAATTCCGGCTGATTTTGAGATTCGTGGCGAGATAGTTATGACATTAAGCGGATTTCAAAAGCTTAATGAGCAGAGAGTAAAAGAAGGTAAAGCTCCATTTGCAAATCCTCGAAATGCTGCTTCAGGAAGCTTAAAAATGCTTGATGCTAAAAAAGTTGCTGGCAGACCCTTAGATTGTTATTTGTATTATTTACTTGGTGACAATCTCCCTTTTGATTCTCATTTTGAAAATATGGAGGAGGCTAGGAGATGGGGATTTAAGGTTTCTAAAAGTATGAAGAAGGCTAAAAATATCGAGGCTGTTTTTGATTATATTGATTATTGGGACAAGGAGCGTAACGAATTGGACTTTGATATTGATGGAATTGTAATTAAAGTAAATAGTTATAGTCAACAAATTAATCTAGGATTAACTGCAAAATCCCCTCGTTGGGCAATTGCCTATAAGTTTAAAGCAGCTCAAGTTACGACAAAATTATTGAGTATTGAGTATCAGGTTGGTAGAACGGGAGCTGTTACTCCAGTTGCTAATCTTGAACCTATTCATTTGGCTGGAACTACTGTTAAGAGGGCAAGCCTTCATAATGCTGATATTATTAAGTCTTTGGATTTACATTATAATGACTATGTGAAAGTAGAAAAAGGGGGTGAAATTATTCCAAAAATTGTTGGAGTAGATTTAGAAAGAAGAGATAATTCTCAGAATCCAATATCTTTTATTGATAAATGTCCGGAATGTGGAACTTCTCTCGTGCGTCGCGAAGGTGAAGCAGCGCATTATTGTCCTAACGAGTATCATTGTCCTCCCCAAATAAAAGGAAAAATCGAACATTTTGTAGGTCGTAAAATGATGGATATTAATATTGGAGAAGCTACTATATCTGCTCTTTTTGAGAGGGGCTTAATTTCAAATGTAGCAGATCTGTATGAGCTGAATGCCGAAGATTTAATGTCTTTGGAAGGATTTCAACGCAAATCTGTTGATAATTTATTAAAGAGTATTGAGGCTTCAAAAAATGTTCCTTTTGAAAAGGTGCTTTTCTCTTTAGGTATTAGATTTGTTGGTGAAACAGTTGCTCGTAAATTAGCTGTTCATTTTGAAACTATAGACAAGTTGAGGACAGCAACATTTATGGAGTTGGTGATGGTTGATGATATTGGGGAAAGAATAGCCGAGAGTTTAATTGATTATTTTAATGATAAATCTAATCAGAAAATAATAGATAGATTAATCAGTTATGGACTTCAATTTGAAATTGTTAAATCTAATGAGAGATTCCCAAATTTACTTCAAGGCAAATCATTTGTTGTAAGTGGGAAATTTGTAAAGTCGAGAGATGAGATTAAAAAGTTAATAAGCCGTTATGGTGGTAAAAACCTTAGTTCCATATCTTCTAAAACAGATTATTTATTAGCTGGAGATGCTATGGGACCATCAAAGCTTAAAAAAGCAGAAGCTTTGAAAATAAAGATAATATCAGAAGAAGAACTTATTAATATGATTAATATATAATATTATGAACGAAGCTAAAGGATTACTTAAATTACTGGGGTGGAAAGTAGAAAATAAAATAAAAGATAAAATGCCTCGAAAAGCTGTAGTTTTATCGGTGCCTCATACTAGTCTTATAGATTTCTTTATCGGGTTTTTGGCATATAAAAATTTAGGATTAAAGGCTTACTTTTTAATTAAAAAAGAAGCATTCTTCTTTCCCTTAGCTGGATTATTGAAGAAAAATGGTGGTATTCCTGTGGATAGAAGCAGAAAGTCGAATATAGTAGAAGATATTGTTAAGCAGTTTGATTCAAGAGATGACTTTCTTTTTACAATAACACCTGAAGGTACAAGGAGTCTGAGATTGAAATGGAAAGATGGGTACCATAGAATAGCTAAGGCCGCTAAAGTACCGGTGTTAATAGGTTACATAGATTATAAGACTAAAAGTATTGGAATAGAAACTGTTTATGAGCTTAGAGGAACACCGGAATATGATACTCCAAGAATTATGAAGTATTATATAGGTATGGAAGGAAAAAATCCGGAAAAATTTGCTCTTCCTGAGGAGGTGTATAATTTATAAGGACTAATTTATCTCCTTAAACTTTAAACTTTATACTTTAAACTTTATACTTTAAACTTTATACTTTAAACTTTATACTTTATCGTATCACCATAAAGCTAATTTTATGATTATGAAGAATAAGGTATAAATATGTGAAAATGGTTTTAGTATTTTATAAAAACAAAAAGCTATTCAGAATTATCAGAATAGCTTTCAATTGTTTTTTGTAATAAAAAGACTAATGATGGTGTCCACCTGCTCCGTGAACGTGACCATGCTCAAGCTCTTCTTTTGTTGCATCTCTTATGTCAACAATTTCAACTTCAAAATGTAAATCTTGACCAGCTAATGGATGATTAAAATCCATTTTTACTTCAGTTTCAGTAACATCTGTAACAGTACCGTCCATTCTATTACCTTCGTTGTCTTGCATAGGTAAAACGTTGCCAACTTTTATCATCTCCATATCAATAGCGCCATCTACTTTAAAAATATCAATAGGTAAGCTTACCAATGCCTTTTCATCTCTTTCGCCATAAGCTTCAGCTGCAGCGATACCAAAGTTGGTTGTATCTCCAACCTTTTTTCCATTCAGCTCTGCTTCGAATTTAGGAATCATACTTCCTGTACCATATAGAAATACCATTGGTTCTGCTCCAAAAGTTTCTTCTACTAATTCTCCGTTCTCATTGTTTTTTCGGAGTCTGTAATTAAGGCTAACAACCTTATTTTTTGTAATCATATTCTTGTTAATTTAATGAATGGCAAAAATATCATTATTATTTGATACTAAACATTTATTTTTAGCTGTTTCTAATGTTCTGATAAGTCAATAGTATAATATTTTTTTGACTTCTTATTGTTCTGCATTATTTATACAATAGCAAAGCGAATTGTATGAATGAGCGATGAACAGCGGGTTGTCCCGATTTGTCGGAAAAACCTAGTTTTACTTAGTCGTCAGTATTATATTTGTGAATAATTTGGATTATGTTATGTTTATTATTAGAAATGGTTTCTATATTAAGAACTAATTTGTCATAATAAGACGCTTTTGCTGATTATCTAGGTGTTAAACTTGTGGTAATAAACAGTAATATAATATGTTATATAAATTGGCATATAGTTTGTTAGCATAAAATGCTATTTGTAGTAATATATATAATAAACATAATTTTTATATTATGATAAAACACATTTTAATTCTGGTTACAATAATTATTTTTTCTATTAATTATTCATTTTCTCAAACATATCCTACATGCACAAGTACTGGTAGTCATAGTCATTATATTAAATTAGTTGATTTCAATCAACTTTGGGTAGATCATGATGATGATGATGATGGTTATGATGAGGATGGTGATGGTGATGATAATTATGAAAACAAAACAGGCGACTATACGCCATTATGTGTTCCAGGAGTAACTTATACTATTAATGTTAGCATTAATGATAGGGCACACGATTATATCGATGGTTGGATAGACTGGAACCACGATGGAGATTTTGAAGACGCAAATGAAAAGTTTACACAGATTGCAGATGATGTTAATAGTGATGGTCCTTATTCCGGGACTATTACAGTTCCTTCTAATCAATCTTACTTTGGTAAAACTAGAATGCGAGTAGCTCTAAGAAAAAATAATAGACCACCAACAAATGCGGATGCAACATATTCTGATGCCGGTGAGGTTGAGGATTTTGATATAGACGTTGTTCGTCTTAAGGATAAATTTTATTATGTTTCAGATGCTACTGATGAATTATATGCTATTGATATTGATAATGGCAATGGAATAGAGTATTGGGAAACAGGAGTGGGAGATATAGAAGCAATTTCATATTGGCCTTCATATTCTAATCCTGTTTTATATGCTGCTAATGGTGGTGTTTTGGGAACGATAGATACAGAATCATCAGAATTTACTGCAATTGGTGAAATTGATGGAGGAGGTACTGCTAATGGTTCTGAAGGAGCACAGTCGTTAAATGATGTTGATGGATTAGGTTTTGATGCTCGTACGGGTTTACTTTGGGCTTCTAATAGAAGAAGTGGCGATTATGATTTATTATTTCAAATAGACCCTTCAACTGGCCACTTTGTTGAAGATGCATTTGGTAATAATATTGATTATGTAGAGATTGATGGTAGTGGAGTTTATCAGTATTTTGATGACATTTCTGTTTCTCCTGTTGACGGTAAAATTTATGGAGTTAGTAATGATGGTAGTAACGACCAATTATTAGAGATTGATCCATCTACCGGTGCGATAAATGTAAATACAGCAATTTCTGGTGTTAGTGATTGTGAGGGTTTAGCTTTTTCTAATGATGGAGTATTATATGTATCATCTGGTGGTGATGATAAAATTTATTCTTTAAATATATCAAATGGAAATGCAACATATTTGTATGATTTAGAAGGAGGAGATGTTGAAGCCATTTCTGCATTGATGGATAGAGGAAATAGAATAACTGGTAACTTGTGGAAAGATGATGATGCTGACGGTATTAAAGATGCCGGTGAAACAACCTATTTGAGTGGAGTAACTGTTGAGCTGTATTATGATTCAAATAATGACGGAGATGTTGATGGTGGTGATGAGTTTTTGCAAAGTGTAACGACTGATGCTTCAGGTGATTATTCTTTTGATTACGCAACTACTGGACATCTGGTTTTGAGAATTGATGAGTCTACATTGCCTTCAGGATATGCTTTAACTACTGATAATAAGGAAGAAGTTGATTTTACATCTCATGGTAATCTTGAAACAGGAAATGATTTTGGTGCCTTGGATGGCTCTGATTGTGATGGTGATGGTATTCCTGATTTTAAAGAGGGAACTGCTGATACAGATGGTGATGGTGTACAGGATCAATGCGATAAGGATTCAGATAATGACGGTATTCTAGACTCAGAAGAAGGAACGAAAGATACTGATGGCGATGGTATTTCCGATTATTTGGATCTAGATTCAGATAATGATGGTATTCCCGATGCTAAAGAAGCTAATGGTGGAAGTGAACCATCTTCTTATACTAATTCCGGTAGAATAGGTGGGTCTGTTGATTCTGATGGTTTGCCAACTGCAGTGTATTCAGGTGGTGTTTCTAACTTGCCCAATTACGATACTGATGGTGATGGAGTTAAGGATTACAGAGATTTAGATTCTGATAATGATGGAATTCTTGATATTGTTGAAGCTGGAGGTGATGATACTGATGGTAATGGTGTTGTAGATTCATTTACAGATTCAAATAGCGATGGTTACCATGATTCATATGTGTCTTCTCCTTTACCTATTCCTAACAACGATAGCTCTACTGAGGCTGTTAATTTACCTAATTATAGAGATGTTGATTCTGATGGTGATTCTATAGATGATACCCGTGAGGGCTATTCTCCTGGAAATTATACTTCTCCTACTATTATTAAGGATAATGATGGTGATGGAATACTTAACCTTTGGGATAATTCTTCTGGAGGTGCTTCAATCGATCCTTATGATTATGATGGTGATGATGTTCCTGATTATTTAGATAAAGACTCAGATAATGATTCAGGCTCTGATATGATAGAGGGTAATGATGCTGATGGTGATGGTGAAGCTGATTCTTCGCCTTCAGGAAGTGATGTGAATAAGAATGGATTGGATGATACTTTTGATAAAGATTGCAAAGGTGAATCTGCCATAGATTTGGATGCTACTTCAAAATGTGAAGAGAGAGTAAGTAGTGGAAGTTGTAATACTAGTAGTTCTGATATTGAATTAGTGTATGATGGTCATCAACAAGTAGTTGGTATTAGATTTACTGGAGTTGGAATTGATCAGGGTACTACAATTAATTCGGCTTATATTCAATTTACAGATGATGAGGGTGGTACAGGTACAGTTAATTTAACAATTTATGGTGAGGATAATAATAATGCCTCTGATTTCTCTACAAATACAAATGATGTAAGTAATAGAACAAAGACTTCTGCTAGTGTAAGTTGGTCTCCTAATGATTGGAATGATAATGGAGAGTCAGGAAGTGACCAAAAAACACCTAATTTGAGCACAATAGTGCAAGAAATTGTTGATAGAGGTGGATGGAGTAATGGAAATGCAATAGTGTTTATTATTGAGGGAACTTCTACTTCAAATAAACGTACTGCAACATATAATGGTGGAAAACCGGAGCTGATAATAAAAACTGCAGATGGATTGAAATATAATTGTGGTAGTGATATAGCACTCAATGATAACAATAGCAATTCAAAACAAGATTTTCGTGATGTTGATGCAGTTACGCCGGTT
>Ga0256842_1000447_pt1 | contig 36481 bp, 33 predicted proteins | sample 4559240metaG_FD_185973 | JGI IMG/M metagenome (GOLD analysis project Ga0256842, IMG submission 185973) | Hydrothermal vent microbial communities from Guaymas Basin, Mexico - 4559-240 | ecosystem: Environmental > Aquatic > Marine > Hydrothermal vents | place: Mexico: Guaymas Basin | collected...
CTCGGCAAATCTCCTTGCCCAAACGATAGTTAAAACATCAGGATCAAAAAGTTTTCCCGTTTGATTTGCCACCTCTTCAAAAAGAATTCTTTTTAAGTGTTTTTTTCTGCCTATAAGCTGATAGTCTTCATGCTCTTCAAACCAGCTAACAAGCTGTTTGTCCGCCCAATATCTCATATTTTGAGCATTTGTGATGCCTATGATTTCGCATTTTCCTTTGACATCTTTCCACATCTCATTTGCCACTTTTTCGTGAATCTTTGATACTGCATTTGCTATCTTTGCCGATTTTAAAGCACCGATAGTCAAAGAGAAATTATCATCATAATAATCAAGAGTCTTTTTCACTTCATCAACTGAAAATCCATTAAAAAATCCCATTCTTCCAAGAAGTTCAACATTATGCTCTTCATTACCAGCCATTTCAGGAGTGTGGGTAGTAAAAACGACTCTTTTTTTTACCTCATCCAAACTTTTATATTTTTTTAAAAGCTCAAAAACCAAAGGAAGTGCATGACCTTCATTGAGATGATAAATATCTATCTTTTCGCCCAAAGCTTCAAGAACTTTAACTCCCCCTATACCAAGAACTATCTCTTGAGCTATCCTTGTTTCTTCATTCGCATCATAAAGTTTATGAGTAATTGTTCTTGCAAGATAGTCATTTTCAAAAATATCCGTAGAAAGAAGTATCAAAGGAGCGGTATCAAAACATTTTGAAGGTAATAGATATGCTTTTACGGTTATTGGTTTTCCATTTATCTTAACTTGAACTTTTAGATTTAATTCCTCTATGAAGTAGTAGAATTTTCTTAAAAATTCCACTTTCAAAGTTCCATCTTCATGTCTGTTTTGGTCATAATACCCATAACTCCAAAGTATTCCTACTCCTATGATATTTTGACCAAGATCATTCGCACTTCTTAGATGGGAACCCGCCAAAAAACCAAGTCCTCCGCTATAGTTTTTAAAAGCTTGATCTATGGCAAACTCCATAGAAAAATATGCCACTTTTTTACTATATTTTTCATCAATTCTATAATCAACCAATTCCACTTAATTCCCTTTAAATTTTTTAACCAATATCTTTTTGCCAAATTCCACTCCGGGTTGGTCATATGTATTTATATCAAAAATTGCACCCGCATAAGAGGTCAAAAGCTCAAAATATGCTATCAATTCACCTACATTTTCTTCATTTACTTTATCAAGAGTTATGGTATCTACGGGTATGCCCTCTTTTACAAGACTCTCTTTTGTGGCATCACACTCCGCATTTATCAACTCGTTAAAAGTATGGTTATTGATATAATCGGTTTTTTCAATGTATTTTAGCGAAATATCAGGAATTTTCAAATCATTTTCAAAATCTTCCACCTTGATAAATGTTACCGTTTTATCTCTTGGTCCTTGCATGATAAGTTGCAAAAATGAGTGCTGATCGATTGAGCCTATATGAGCTACTGGAGTTAAGCCTACATTTTTTCCATCTTTATCAATTTTCCCAAGAGACTCCGCCCAAAGCTGAATAAACCATTTGGTAAAATCCTCTAAAAAGTCAGCATAAGAAAACAGTACATTTATGGGAGTTTTTTGGTAATTTTTACAATAATATAGTGCTTTTATAGCTATATGCTCCTCTTTTGAATTGAAAAATCTTTTTATCATATGCTTTGCACCCTTTAAAACATTTCTCATATCATATCCCGCAAGAGATAAAGGAACAATGCCGACCGAAGATAGTACAGAAAATCTACCACCTACATTTTTAGGTATCGTAAAAGCTTTTATGCCGTAAAAATCGGCAAATTTACAAAGAGGGGATCCCTCATCGCTGATGATTAGAACCCTTTTTGCATCTTCACTTTTCAAATCCATATCAAACTCTTTTAGAACTGTTTTAAATATGGAAGTTGTCTCTATGGTCCCACCGGATTTTGATATGACTACAAATATGGAATTGTGTTTTTTTATCCGGTTTAATGTTTTTGATATACTAACTGGATCCGGATTTTCCAAAAAAAGCAGTTTTTTTAAGTTGTTATATTTATGCCTAAGCATAGAGTCTATCGCTTTTGCTCCCAAGGATGAGCCACCTATGCCGATAACCACGATATTTTCGGCATTTTGATACACCTCATCTTCTTGAATGATATAGCTATTGATCTCTTTTAAAAGATTTTCTCCGTCAATTGGGAGATTGTAATATCCGCTAATGCCTTTTTCTTTTTCATGCATTAAAAATCCAAAAGCATTCATCATCAATCTACTCTTCTCTTCATTTGCCTCTAATTTAAAAAATCTTTCATATCTTATCACTTTAACTCCTTTTTAAAAATAACATTTACTATCGATTTTGCCTCATTTTGCAAATCTTTTAAATGCTCTTTAGATATAAAACTCTCTGTATATATCTTATAAATATCCTCCGTACCCGATGGTCTTAAAGCCACCCAACCGCTTTTTGTCACTATCTTAAGCCCTCCTATATCTGCATCGTTTCCGGGAGCTTTTGATAGGATTTTCTCTATCTTTTCTCCTCCTAAAACACTTTCTTTTATATCTTTAGGCTCTATGCTTTTAAGTATCTCTTTTTGCTCTTTGGTGGCTTTTGCATCAATTCTCTCATAAAAAGATTTTCCAAATTTTTTCTCAAAATCCCCATAAATTTCACTTAAATCTCTTTTTTGACTTGCCAATATCTCAGCCGATAAAAGATTTAAAATGATGCCGTCTTTATCTGTTGTCCAAACAGTTCCGTCAAATCTCAAAAATGATGCCCCAGCACTCTCTTCCGCCCCAAGTCCGAGTTTACCTTCATACAATCCTTGTGAAAACCATTTAAAACCGACCGGCACTTCATAAATCTCTCTGCCAAGAGAGTTTGCCACCTTGTCTATCATAGAGCTTGATACAAGAGTTTTACCGACTTTCAAACTCTTATCCCATCCTCTTTTACTAAAAAGATACCACACAGCCACACTAAGATAGTGATTTGGGTTTAAAAGTCCGCCTTTTGGTGTTACAATACCGTGTCTATCAGAGTCGGCATCATTGCCAAAAGCTATGTCATATCTATCTTTCAACTCTATAAGTCCTGTCATAGCATAAGGAGAAGAGCAATCCATCCTGATCTTTCCGTCATGATCTAAGTGCATAGATGAAAATGTCGGATCTACAAATGCATCTACGATATCCATATTAAGTCCATAAATCTCATTTATCTTTTTATAAACCGCTATACTGGCTCCGCCCAAAGGATTTACCCCTATTTTAAGATTTGCTTTTTTGATAAGCTCCATATCAATGATATTTTTAAGTTCGTTCACATAAGGAGTTATAAAATCATACTCTTTGACAAAATCACTATTTATCGCTTTTTCATAAGGCAAACTTTTGACATCTTTTAGCCCATTTAAAAGTATCTCGTTGGCTCTTTTTTCTATCTTTGAAGTTATATCGCTTTCGGCCGCTCCTCCGTTTGGGGGATTGTATTTGTATCCTCCGTTATTCGGAGGATTGTGAGATGGTGTTATAACAACTCCGTCACCCTTTTTTGTGTGAGTTTTATTATAATTTATAATCGAAAAAGATATAAGCGGGGTAGGTGTAAACTCTTGTGAGAAAAAAACTTCCACTTTATTTGCCGTAAAAACTTCTAAAGCACTCATTTGAGCCGGAATAGAAAGAGCATGAGTATCTATCCCCAAAAACAAAGCACCCTCAATCCTCTCTTCTTTACGATAGTCGCAAATAGCTTGTGTGATAGCTTTTACATGATTTTCGTTAAAACTTTTCTTGTATGAATCTCCTCTATGACCTGAAGTACCGAAAGAAACTCTTTGTTCTTTTATCTTAGGATCAGGAGATAGCTCATAGTAAGAGCTTATGAGTAATGGTATATTTTCAAGCATCTCTTTGGATGCAACTTGTCCCGCTCTTTTGTCTATCATCTTTTATCCTTTAAAATATTTCGTTTAACACCTCATCTATATGACATATAAGCATAATAGTCAATCATCCCTGAAAAAACAGTAAAAAGTACAAAATATGTTACAAAAAGCTTAAAAAATCTTTTAAAAGTAACTTTTTTCTATATTTTTTATAACTCATTTCTTAATCTTTAAAATATTTTTACTCTCTACTTTAAGAGTCTTGTCAAATTCATACACGATAAGCTCTCCTGTCGGTATCTCAAGTTTTGCTACATCTTTTTTAGATATTCCCTCAAGCTCCATTACCAAAGCTCTCAAAGAGTTTCCATGAGCTGAAACAAGAACTGTTTTATTTTTACTTAAATATGGAGCTATCTTTTCATAAAAATAGTTTACTACCCTCTTTTTTGTATCTTTTAAAGATTCACTTTTTGGCAATATATCTATATCCAAGTTTTGATATTTTTTTTCATTTTGAGGTAATCTTTTATCCCCATCTTCAAGAGGTGGAGGAGGAGCAGCATATCCTCTTCGTATCTTTAAAAACATTTTTTCTCCAACCTCTTTTTTTATTTTATTTTTATCTTTTCCTTGCCAAGCTCCATAATGCCTTTCGTTTAATTTCCAGCTTTTTATCACATCGATTTGTTCCCAATTTAACTCTTTTAAAACTATTTGTGAAGTATGTATGGCTCTTTTTAACCAAGAAGTAAAACAAACTTCAGGCAAAATACCACTTTTTCTCAAAAGCTCTCCTGCCTCTTTTGCCTCTTTTTTACCTTGTTTGCTCAAATCCACATCGCTCCAACCGGTAAAGATATTTTTTTGATTATAAACACTTTGCCCATGCCTTAAAAGTATAAGTTTAGCCATATTTACTCCATTTTAGAAGCTACAAAATCAGCAAGCTCAAGCAGTCTTTGCGAATATCCATACTCGTTATCGTACCATGCAAGAACTTTTACCATCCTATCCCCCACAACAGAAGTAGAGAGTCCATCTATGATGCTTGAGTGAACATTGCCAAGAATATCGCTTGAAACAACTTCATCCATAGTTATCTCAAGTATTCCATTAAGCTCTCCTTTGGATGCATCTATAAATGCTTGATTAACCTCATCAGGTGTCACACTTTTTTTCAACACTGCAACTATCTCGGTGATAGCTCCGTCAGGCACAGGAACTCTAAGAGCCATAGCCTCCATTTTACCTTTTAAAGCCGGTATAACCTCGGTCGTAGCTATCGCGGCTCCGGTGGTAGTCGGGATGATATTTACTGCTGCTGCTCTGCCTCTTCTTCTTTTTTTGGCTCTTTTGTCAACTGTTGTTTGAGTTGAAGTATAAGCATGAGTTGTAGTTATCATAGCATTTTCCACACCAAAAGCATCTTCAAGCACTTTCATAGCTGGTGCTAAAGAGTTGGTGGTGCAAGATGCATTTGAAATGATATGATGATTTTTCGGATCATATTCGTTTTGATTGACACCAAGCACTATCGTTTTGTCTATATTTTTTCCGGGTGCGGAGATGATCACCTTTTTAGCTCCCGCCTGCAAGTGTTCTTTTGCAAGATTACCGTCGGTATAGTGTCCCGTACACTCAAGAACTATATCTATGCCAAGCTCTTTCCACGGAAGCTTTGTGGCATCATGAGAGCTGACTATAGTTATCTCTTTATCGCCTATAGTTAATTTCTCATTTTTTTCCGTTTTTATATCAAAATCGGCTCTTCCGTGAACAGAATCATACTTTAACAGATAAGCCGCATCCTCTACACTTGAAGTATTTGCTACTACTATTTCATAATTTTTAGGCAAATTTTTCATATAGTGCCTTAATACTTGATTGCCTATCCTGCCAAGTCCATTTATAGCTACTCTTTTCATATTTCATCCTTTAGATTTATTTTTTTAGATATTGGTAAATAAAATTTTTCCAAATACTCTTTCATCATTCTTCTTGCACTAAAATTTGGGGAAATAGTTGAGATAGATTCTTTCATTTTTTCTATCCACTTATCTTTGTTGCCGTAATAGAGCGGAACTATTTCATTTTCCAAAATATCATAAATAGCCGATGCATCTTTGCCGTCATTTGATATTTTACCGCCAATTACCCAACCGTTTTTTTGATTGTATCCCTCTATCCACCATCCGTCCCAACTTGATAAATGGATAGTACCGTTAATAGAAGCTTTCATTCCACTCGTTCCACAAGCTTCTAATGGTATTTTTGGATTGTTAAGCCACACATCAACACCTTTTACAAGATATTTTGCCACCTCTTCGCCATAATCTTCTACAAAAGCAATCCTCCCTTTAAATCTTGGATTTTGTGCCGTTTTGAAAATATTTTGAATTATTTTTTTACCCGGATTGTCGGACGGATGAGCTTTTCCTGCAAAAATGATTTGTACCGGTTTTTCACTATTGCAAACTATTTTTTCAAGTCTGTCCAAATCTCTCAGTATCAAATCGGATCTTTTGTAACTTGTCATTCTTCTGGCAAAACCTATGGTTAAAACATCAGGATCAAGCATTACTCCTTCAGCCATAGCCACAAGAGGATCAATTCCCTCATTGGACCATTTTTGTCTTACTCTTTCTCTGATGAAATTTACCATTGCCATTTTATTTGCATAAGCTATATCCCATAATATTTTATTGTCGATATTGTCTATCTGACTCCATAAACTAATGTCATCTTGCAAATCAAGCCAATTTTCTCCAAATGTTTTATCAAGATTTTTACGAAATTCATCTCCAAGCCAAGTCGGAAGATGAACACCATTTGTTACATAGTCGATTTGGGTTTTATCTTTTTTATCCTCTTTAAAAACACTTTTCCAAATCTCTTTTGTAACTTCACAATGTTTTTTGCTAACAGCATTTCTTTGATCGCACATTTTAAGTCCAAATACCGTCATATTAAATCCGACTTCGGGTGCATCGGGATTAAGTCCGAGATTTAAAAACTCATCTTTGCTCATCCCAAGTCTTTTCCAATAGTCACTAAAGTAGTTACTCATCATATCGAAACTATATACATCTGTTGCTGTCTGCAAAGGTGTGTGAGTCGTAAATATAGATGTTTCCCTTACTTTTTGAAGTGCATCATTAAGACTTAACTTCTCCTTTTCCATAAAATTTCTCACTCTTTCAAAAAGAGCAAATGCGGGATGTCCCTCATTTAAATGAAGTATCGAATACTCTATCCCCAACTCTTCAAGGACTCTATACCCTCCAATTCCCAAAACTATCTGCTGTCTTAACCGTTGGTTGGGATCGGGTACATACAAATGTGAGCTTATTTGTCTATCCCAAGGATCATTTTTATCTATATCTGTATCAAGTAGATATAAAGTTACTCTCCCTACATTTATTTTCCATACTGCAGTATAAACCGGAGGATCGATAAAAGGAACCTTTATAATAAAGTGATTATTCTCTTTATCCATCACTCTTTCGATAGGTGCAATATCTTTATTTATAGTTTCATTTGCTCCGTTTTGCCATCCATCACTTCCTATGATCTGTCTTATATACCCTTGTGGATACATAAACCCAACTCCTACCATCGGGATATTCATATCACTTGACTCTTTTAAAATGTCTCCGGCTAAAAAGCCAAGACCGCCGGAATAGATGGGAACAGAGTGATGAAGTCCATATTCGGCACAAAAGTAAGCTATAGGCAAAGAGTTTTGTTTTTGTGCAGAATTATTGATATAGTTTTCAAAAAGAGTCAAAACATATCTATACTCTTTCATAAAATTTTCATTTTTTACCAAAGCTTTAAAATCTTCATCCGACAAACTTTTCAATAACTTTATAGGATTATGTCCACTCTCTTTCCATAGGTATGGGCTGATGTATTTAAAAAGTGCTTTTCCTTGCGGATTCCATGTCCACCAGAGATTTAAAGAGATTTTTTCAAGTCCTTCTATCTCTTTTGGAAGTTTAGGTATAGCTATATTGGTTGAAGGATCACTACCTAACATATTATTTCCAATAATATTTAGCTCTATCGCCAAGTTTATCTTCTATTTCAAGAAGTCTGTTATATTTTGCAAGTCTTTCACTTCTTGAAGCAGAACCGCTCTTTAAGTGTCCCGTTCCCATGGCCACAGTAAAATCAGCCAAGAAAGTATCACAAGTTTCACCTGAACGATGAGAAACGAAAGCTCTCCAGTTATGCTCATAGCAAAGTTTAACGGCATCAACCGTTTCACTTACCGTTCCTATCTGATTTAGCTTGATCAAAGATGCATTTGCCGCATGTTCCTCTATCCCTCTTCGTATAAATTTGGTATTGGTGACAAATATATCATCTCCAACAACCTCTATCTTGTCTCCAAGCTCTTTTGTAAACTTTTTAAAACCTTCCCAATCCTCTTCTGCCAAAGGATCCTCCCATAAAATGATAGGATACTTCTTAACCCACTCTTTTGCCATTTCTATCATTTCATCTGTTGTTTTTTTGCCAAGTTTCGACCACTTCATATCGTACATACCTTTTTTTCCAACTACAAAAGAGGTAGCCGCACTATCGAGTGCTATACTTATATCAACACCGGGTTTGTATCCAGCCTTTTCTATCGCCTCTATGATGATCTCTATCGCTTCTTCATTGCTTTTAAGATTTGGGGCAAAGCCTCCCTCATCTCCCACTGAAGTAGCCAAACCTCTATCTTTTAAAAGTTTCTTTAAAGTATGAAATGTTTCGGCTACATATCTAAGCCCCTCTTTAAAAGTAGGAGCACCGAAAGGTACCGCCATAAACTCTTGGATATCGACACTATTGTCGGCATGTTCTCCGCCGTTTAATATATTCATACAAGGTACGGGTATCCTGCAAGCCTCAACTCCTCCAAGATATTCATATATCTCAAGATGGTGGCTTTGTGCTGCCGCTTTAACCGTTGCCATAGATACTCCAAGTATCGCATTGGCTCCAAGCTTTTCCTTGTTTTTCGTTGCATCAAGTTCAATCAATTTTTTATCTATCTCAAGTTGAGCAGTCGCATTTATTCCCTTAAGTGCCGGAGCTATAATCTCATTGACATTTTTAACAGCTTCTAAAACACCTTTGCCACCATATCTTTTTTTGTCACCGTCTCTTAATTCACAAGCTTCATACTCTCCGGTACTCGCTCCGCTTGGAACGGAAGAGCTTACTCTTGTACCATCTTCAAGCTCCATAAAAACTCTAACAGTAGGATTACCCCTGCTGTCAAGTACCTCTAAAGCTCTTATATCTTTTATCATATCGCTCATTTTATCTCCTTTTCATCATATTTTTAAAAAAAATTTGTTGAGCCAATTTCCCAAATCCTTCAGAGAGTGTCGGATGAGAGTGTATGGAATTCAACACCTCTCTTGCTTTCATTCTGTTTGCCACTATCAATGAAGCTTCTCCAGAAAGAGACGAAGCATCTTCACTAAGTATCTGCACACCTTTGATAACTTCATCGCCTTTATCTATAACAAACTTTATGAAGCCTACCTCATCTTTATCTATCTGAGCCCTTGCATCAACTTTGTAGTCATACTTAGCCACATCCACATCAAAACCTCTATCTTTGGCCTCTTTTTCACTTAACCCTACGGATGCTATTTGTGGATCGGTAAACAATACCCACGAATTTTTATCATAGTTCACTTCATGAGGCATAGGAGCAAACATATTGTGTACGGCTATACCCGCCTCATAAGTTGCTGTATGGGCAAATCTTGGAGCATCTATACAATCTCCACAAGCAAAAATATGCTCTTTTGCAGTTCTTAAAAATTTATCAACTTTTATACCTCTTTTATTATACTCCACTCCTATCTTTTTAAGCCCTAAATTATCCACATTTGCCACTCTGCCTGTAGCAAGAAGTACTTGTTCGCTTTGCAAAACTCTCTCTTTTGAATTTTGAGAAAAAAATATTTTAAAAACTTCATCCTCAAAATCAACTCTTTGAAGATTGACATTTAACTCTATCCTAACTCCATTTTTTATCATTCTATTTTGTACCGATAGAGCCGCTTCGCTATCTACTCTTTTTAGTATTCTATCTCCTCTTTCAAGAATAGTACATTTTACTCCAAGCTCATTAAACATACCGGCAAGCTCACAACTTATCGCACCGGCTCCTATAAAAATTATCTCTTTGGGTATCTCTTTTTCAAAGAAAACATCTCTATTTGTCCATGCTTTTTCTACTCCGCTTCCTTTAAAAGGAGGAAGATTTACTTTGCCTCCTGTTGCTACAAGAACCTTTTTAAATCCAAAAACTTCATCGCCTACTCTTATATGAAACTCATCTTCAAAAGTTGCTTCACCCTGAAGATACTCTAAGTTTGGATTTTTCTCTATTTGTTCAAAAGCGGCATCGGCTCGTCTTTTTATGATAGCCTCTTTATCTTTTAAAACCTCTTCCCAATGTATCTGAGGATTGCTTTTTAGAGCCACATGAAACTTTGAAGCATCTTTTAACATTTTATATCTATTTGCAGCATTTTCAAGAACTTTAGAGGGGATACAACCCTCAAAAAGACACTCTCCACCGGGTCTATCTCTTTTATCAACAAGTAAAACTTTTTTACCGAACATCGAAGATGCCATAGCTACCGGAGTTCCGGCAGGTCCCGCCCCTATAACTATTAGGTCGAACTCTCTCATTTTAACTCCTTTAAAGCCTCTTTTACGGTAGCATTATTGACGGTGATAGCATATATGGCATTTGCCATTTTTACTGCCTCTTTTAACTCTCTTTGATGGATATTTCTTCCCGTTCCGTTTCCTCTGCTTTTACCTATATGTATCTGCTCATACAACTCTTTTAAAAACACTTTCTCATCTATCTTGTTTCCACCTTCACAAAGCACTCCTACTCTACCGGCAGCAGTCGTAACTTCTCTTAAAAGATTAGCCTCAAACCTTCCCTTTTTATAGGGAACTTTCAGCTTTACAAAATCAGCCCCAAGAGCAGCTCCCACTCCGGCTGCTCCGGATATAAGGTGAGCATCGTGTTCATCTTTTACATAATTTCCTTTAGGATATATCCAAAGTACAGCCAAAAGTCCGTTTTTATGAGCTTTATGTACTATATTTGCCGCTTCATGAAACATCTCTCTCTCATACTCGCTTCCAAGATATACGGTATAACCTACTCCAAGTATATCAAGTTTGCTATCTTTTTTAAATTCCATTACATCATCAACACTAAACCACTCTTTTGAGTATGGGTCTTTATCGCTATATGGTATAAGATTGGTTTTGGCATTTAACTTTACAAGATATGGGATATCTTTATAACTTCTTGCATACTGACTAATAAGTCCGAATTGTGTAGCAAAAACCCCTATATTGGCTTTTGAAGCTATCTTAAAAAGGTGTTCAGGATCATTATCCTCCAAAGAAATACCTTTGCCATAAAAATCATTATTTAAATGCTCTACTTTTTGATCCCCTGCAAACAGCATAAGCCTTCCGCTCCCGCCTGTTGCTTTTTTAAAATTTCTTAAAAACTCTTTCTCTTTTTTTGCCGGTACATCAGCCGGCAATATCTTTTGTTTCATAATTTATCCTTTTCGCTTACTGTTAGCTATCTTTATAATCTATTTCACAACTATCTTTTAAACAATTCGGTAGCGGCTTACCTGCTATAAAGGCTATAATATTTTCATACGATATTTTTATAATTCGCTCCAATGCTTCTTTGGTGTAATAAGCCATATGTGGTGTATATAAAATATTTGGTCGAACGATAGACTGCAAGTCCGAAGTAACATCTATGCAAAGTATATTAGGAAGTGAGCGATAGAGTGATTTTTCTATAATTTCTCCACGTGCAACATTCACAATAATCGCCTCTTTTTTCAAAACCGCTACTCTTGAACTATTTATCAAATTCTTTGTTTTCGGTGTTAAAGGCAATGCTATCATAATTACATCGCTCTTTTGTAATACTTCATTTAAAGTACAAAAATCAATACCAAGTTCATCTATGATCGGCTTGCGACTTCTAGACCAAGCACTAATATTCATACCAAATCCATTAGCTATACAAGCTATTCGCGAACCAATCGTTCCAAGCCCAAGAATACCGATTCGTTTACCATACAATTCAACTCCTTTTAGATCATGATAATCAAAAAGCCCCTGTTTACTATGTTGTAATGCTACATGAGTATGTCGTGTTGCACACAAAAGCAGAGAAAATGCAAACTCTGCCACAGCAGGTCCGCCATATCCTGCTACATTGGAAACTGCAATGTTTCTTTTATATAATTCTTTGCATTTTATATGGTCATACCCTGCAGAGCGTGTCTGCAAATAGTGCAATTTAGGAAGTAGTGCCAAAATACTATCGGTGATATGCGAATGAACAAACACCGATACAATATCATAATCTTGCGGTTCTTTCAATTCTTCATTGATCGTACCTTTGAAAAAGTATAATTTATGCTCGTTCAAATATTTTGAAAAAAACTCTTTATCTTCTGTTTTAGTTTCAAAAAATGCAATTTTCATTTTACAGTCTTCCTCTTCCTGTTTTTTTCTCCATCTTTACAATATCATGCATAGTACTAAGTACACTATCTGGATTTAAACTGATAGAATCGATTCCAAGTTTTACTAAGAATTCAGCCACTTCGGGATAGTCTGAGGGTGCTTGACCGCAGATACCGCTATGTTTTTTATTTCTTTGGCAACCCTTTACCGCCATCTCTATCATCTTCATCACTCCCGGATCTCTCTCGTCATAATCAAATGCAACTATCTCACTATCTCTATCCACTCCCAAAGTGAGCTGAGTTAGATCGTTGCTTCCTATGCTAAACCCGTCAAAGATTTTACTAAACTCATCTATCTGTATGACATTGTTGGGTATTTCGCACATAACATAGACTTTTAAGCCGTTCTCTCCTCTTTTTAAGCCGTATTTTTCCATAGTTTCAAGCACTTTTTTACCCTCATCCACTCTTCTGCAAAAAGGTATCATTAAGATGATATTATCCATACCGATAACTTCTCTTGCTCTTTTCATAGCTTTACACTCAAGAGCAAAACCATCTTCATAGGCAGGATGAGAGTATCTTGCCGCACCTCTAAATCCTATCATAGGATTGTCCTCTTCCGGTTCAAAAAATTTACCTCCAAGAAGAGTAGCATATTCGTTTGATTTAAAATCACTCATTCTAACTACACAAGGGTCGGGATATACCGCTGAAGCGATAGTGGCTACACCTTCGCTTAGGGTTTTTACAAAAAACTCCTCCATATTTTCAAAAGCCCTACTTAACTCTTTTAACTTTTGTCTTGTAGTCTCATCCACCTTTTCAGGGTGCTTTAAAGCCATAGGGTGAGCTTTTATATACTCATTTATGATAAACTCCATCCTCGCAAGACCTATACCCACAACAGGTAAAGAGCTGAGAGAGAAAGCTTGGTCTGGATTGCCAAGGTTCATCATAATATCTGTTTTTGGTTTTGGAAGATTGCTAAGGTCTATCTCTTGAAGCTCATATTTTAACTCTCCTTCATAAATATTTCCATTTTCTCCTTCTGCGCAACTAACCGTAACTTTCATACCGTTTTTTAAAACTTCGGTAGCATTATCACACCCTACAACGGCAGGGATACCAAGTTCTCTGCTAACTATAGCCGCATGACATGTCCTTCCGCCTCTATTTGTAACGATAGCAGAAGCTGTTTTCATGATAGGTTCCCAATCCGGAGTAGTAGTATCGGCAACTAAAACTTCACCTGCTTTAAATTCGCTAAGCTTTTTAACATCATCAATGATATGTATATTGCCTACTCCTATCTTTGTTCCTACCGCTCTGCCTTGTACTAAAATTTTTCCTCTCTCTTTTAGATGATATATTTCTAAAATATTCCCTTTTCTTTGAGATTGAACTGTTTCCGGTCTTGCTTGAACCATATAAAGATGTCCGTCAAGTCCGTCTTTCGCCCACTCCATATCCATAGGCTTTCTGTATCCTGCTTTTTTTGAGTAGTGTTTTTCCACTTTGATGGCATAATCAGCCAAAACCATAACATCATCATCACTTATACAAAACTTCTCTCTTTCCTCTTTGGTTGTAGGAATATTTATAGTATATTCTACCGCTATATTGTCGGTATTTAATTTATCAGTAAAGACCATTTTAAGTTTTTTGCTACCAAGCCTTCTTTTCAAGATCGCTCTTTTTCCTTTGTTGAAAGTTGGCTTATGCACATAAAAACTATCCGGATCAATAGTGCCTTGAACGACATTTTCCCCAAGCCCTAAAGCAGCATTTATAAAAACAACATCTTTAAATCCCGTCTCCGTATCCAAAGAGAACATTACCCCACTTGCACCCTTGTCGCTTCTTACCATCTTCATAACAACAACACTAAGATAGACTTTAAAATAGTCGAAGTTATTATCATATTTATAGTGTATCGATCTATCCGTAAAGTTTGATGCAAGACATCTTTTATAAGCTTCTAAAAGCTCCTCTTTTGTAGTTATATTTAGATAGGTGTCATTTTGTCCCGCAAAGGATGCCTCAGGAGAATCCTCCGCAGTCGCCGAAGATCTAATAGCCATAGAGAGAGTCTCTCCATACTCTTGTTTTAATTTTTCATAACCATCTAAAATCTCATTTTTTAAATCGCTCGGAAACTCACACTCTTGTATAGCTTTTCTGCAAGCCGCTCCACTCTTTTGCAACTGTTTTATATCATTAGGATCCAAATCATCAAGCTCTTTATGAAGTATTTTCCAAGTATCGTTAAAATCCAGCATATATCTATAAGCTTCCGCAGTTATAGCAAATCCGTTAGGAACTCTAACCCCCTCACTTGTTAAATTTTGATACATTTCGCCAAGAGAAGCATTTTTGCCTCCCACTTGGGCTACATCCTCGATGCCAATCTCTCCAAACCATTTGATATATCGACTCATTTTACATCCTTTATGTTTTTCTTTATTGAAATTATACTCCAATTTTTATTTTCTTCTTATTGAATATGGTTATGATTTTATCATAATTGCTTTTTGTATATCCGTTAGTTGACCAACAAAGAGCATCAATTACAAATAAAAAAATTTAGATATAATTTCATATTCAGCAAAATGCAAAAGGAATAAAATGAATGATGATTTGCTATTTTTAAACCACTCCTTAAAAATTTTACAATCCTCTTTTTTATTTAGAGACATTGACCATCAAATTTTAAAAAGTATTATAAAAGATTTTAAACCCGTAAAATGGCAAAAAGGTGAATCAATACAGAGTAATATAGGTATGAAAAATCTATACATAATTTTAGAAGGAAGACTGAAAATTACAAAGATAGATCCGAAAACCGGCAGAAGTATATCTTTGTTTATACTTCATGTTGGAGATATATATGACATTTTTACACTTCTTGACGGCAAAAAGCATACAGCTTTCCCGATAGCTATGGATGATATAACAGCTATAAAAACACCATTGCACAAAGCAAGAGAGATCATAAAAGAGTATCCTCAATTTAATAAAAACTTTCTTCCGTATCTTGGAAAAAGATTAAGAGAGCTTGAGGATTTTAGCGAATCTTTAGTTTTTGACAATACGGTCACAAGATTGTCAAAACTTATATTAAAGCATGTAATTCCAAAAAAAGATAAAGACGACAAACACTATCCGCTTGAACTTATAAATGATTTATCTCATGAAGCCATATCTGAACTCATAGGTTCGGTTAGATCGGTTGTTAGCACACAAATAAAACAACTTGAAAAAGAAGGTACTATTGTTACCAAAAGAGGTTATCTTGCCGTAAAAAATTTAAAAGAACTTATGAAAAAGTGTGATATATTTGAGGAATAAAAAGTGAAAAAACTTCAACAAGAAAAAAAATTGGGACTCAAAGAGCTTATAGCCATAGGAATTGGGGGAATGGTTGGAGGTGGAATTTTTACCATTCTGGGTATTTCGGTATCTATGATCGGGACACTTGCGCCTTTTGCGATAGCACTCGGCGGTTTGGTAGCCTTTTTTGCGGCTTATGCTTATGTAAAACTTGGATTGTATTATAAAGATGAAGGTGCTACATATGCTTTTTTTAAACGAACATATAAAGACTCTCATTTAGCCGCCTCTTTTATAGGTTGGTACACAATATTTGGATATATCTCCACACTTGCTCTGTATGCTTATACTTTTTCCGCTTATGGCTTGAGCGGAGGGGATTTTGCACATAATGAATTGGTTAGAAAAGGTGTTGCGATTTTGATCATTTTGATCTTTGCTTTGATAAATATCTGGAGTGTAAAAGGCATGGGTGAGATAGAAGATGTGATGGTTTATATAAAACTTACTATTTTATTTATTATCTCTATGATGCTCATCTATCATACCGATGTGGATTTTGATAATTTTAGAAAAATTATATATAGCGATGCTAAAAATAGTTCCATTTTGGCAATATTGACCGTATCTTCCGTAACTTTTGTTGCTTATGAGGGGTTTCAGCTTGTTATAAATGCCGTAAAAGATATGAATAACCCCGATAAAAACATTCCTCGTGCCATATATGCATCATTGATAATCGTTACTGGTTTATATTTTATTATAGCTTTGGCATCCGTTCTTTCTATACCGGCACACGATCTAATAGCAAATAAAGAGTATGCATTAGCTTCCGGAGCAAAAGATGTTATGGGCAGTTTTGGCGAGGACTTGGTTATCATTGGAGCGGTATTGGCAACATCTTCCGCTATCAGTGGCACGATGTACGGATCTTCAAGACAGATGGCAAGAATAGCTGATGACGGATATTTACCAAAAATATTAACCAAAAGAAGAGGCACTATACCTGTAAATGCTATTATAGCGATGGCTCTAACCGCTTCCGCTTTGATAATAGCCGGAGGTTTAAGGGTGATCTTGGAATTTGGAAGTATCACTTTTTTATTTGTTTCATTACTTATGGCGATAGCAAATTTTAAAATCAGAAATTTAACAAGATCATCTACCGTGATGGGCATAGTAACAATTTTAGGTTTAAGTATAGGCTCTATATTGATACTTTTGTATGAATATAAAAACAATGTAGAGCAGTTGATTTTTATAGCGATTATCTATATGCTTTTGACAATAGGTGCATATATTTACTCCAAATATTTACGAACTAATAGATAAGTGTAAACTATTTAATTTTTATTTATATCTTTTTACTATACAATAGTCAAATAAGTATTTTATTGGAATTTTACTCTAATAAAACTTTATAAATTATGTAAAAAAGGAGTCAAAAATGTGGAACTATACAATGTTTCCAAAAGAGAAAGATCTTTTAAACAAACTTGGCAAATATTCTACAATAGCCGGTATCGTACTATCTTTACTTGGCATAGGAGCTTTTATATATCCTGCTTATGCTTCATTGGTAACAGTAGCATTTGTAGCTTGGATGATGATATTTGGCGGTTTGACTACCGGATATTTTACTTTTATCTCAAACAAAGAGGATTGGCTTGGATGGCTTAAGACTATTATTCTCATCGGAACGGGACTTTTTATCCTTCTTGATCCTGCACTTGGTATCGCAACAGTCGGTATACTCTTTGCTATATACTTTTTCCTTGACGGTTTCACTGGGATTGCAATAGGCTCTTCCATGCAAGGAAACAATGGATGGTGGCTTTGGTATCTAAACGGTTTTATATCTATCGTTTTAGCTATGGTATTTTTATTTTCTTGGAATTCTCTTTCTCAAGAAGCATGGCTTATAGGTATATATGTAGGTATAAGTCTGTTTTTTGATGGCTTAACTCTTTTATTTATGGGGAGAAATTTAAAAAATCTATAGGAGTTGTAATGAATGAGATTATCTATGCAGTTTATACTGCATTTGAAGATTTGACAAATAAAAATATTATAAAAACAGCTATTTTGTATGGTATTGTACTACTATCTATATGGGCTATAATAGGATATGTCATTTGGATTCCTTTAACATCTTTTACCTCAAAATTATTGGAGTTTATACCATTTTCTTTTATCAAATCCGATGGTGCATCAATGCTTTCATCTATATTTTTTATACAAGCAATTTTTATAACACTTGCTTTTGCTATTATTATTTTCTCTGTTTTCATATCAAATGATCGCAAAAGTAAAGGTACACAATCTTATATGTTTGTAATTTTTTTAATAACAATAGTTTTTTGGTCTCTTATCTGGATTTATAATTATAACTATATACACGATTCTTTATCAAAAATTATTTTATGGTTTCCTTTTGAAACAGTTAAAAAATCTATCTCCTATATGTTTGCCATATATATTTTATATGGTCTTTTTGTTGTATCGCTACTTATAATTTCCAGTATCAGTAGTGAAAAAATTATCAATCATATATCAAATAGAGAGATAAGAAAAAAAGGAGAGATAAAAGCCATTTTCTATACATTAAGAAACTCTTTGGTATTTATATTGGTTAGCATACTCTTTTTTCCCATCCTATTTATCCCCATAGCAAATGTATTTATTCAAGTTTTTGTGTGGATATTTTTGATAAAGGATACCTTTACTTATGATATAGGATATATGTATTTTGATAAAGACGAACTCATAAAAATAAAACATGATAGAAAATTTGCTATATATACAATATCTCTTATTGCAACCATATTTAACTTTTTGCCTATAATAAATATCTTTAGTGCTTTTTTCGGTGAGTTTGCTATGTATCACTATTTCGAAAGTTTCAAAAAATAAGAGTCGAGATCACAAAACAACAAAGATAATCAAGAAAGAAAATTACAGATGAAAAACAAAGCTTTTGGCATCATCAGCACAGTAATGCTAGGTATCGGCTCTATGGTGGGTGCGGGTATATTCATCATCATAGGCCAAGCCGGAGCGATAGCGGGCAATACCGTATGGATATCTTTTATCTTTGGTGGCATAACAGCACTTCTTAGTGGATATTCGCTTGCAAAATTATCTCTAAGATACCCATCCCGTGGAGGAATAGTGGAGTTTTTAGTGCAAACTTACGGAGAGGGAGTATTTTCTGGTTCAGCCGGAGTACTGTTTTACTTTTCAGGACTCATAACTATAGCCGCGGTCGCCAAATCTTTTGGAGTTTATGCCTCTACTTTTATGCACCATGGAGATAAATTCTGGATAAATGTCTATGCCGTAGGAATAGTCTGCCTGTTTACATTTATAAATCTTGTAGGTGCAAGCATCGTAGCAAAATCCGAAAATATCATAGTCGGCATCAAACTAACCATCTTAGTGGTGTTTGCCATAGCTGCAGTTTTCAATATAGACCCCAAACTCTTAAGTGTAGAGGATATGCCCCCTATGAAAGATATGCTTTTTGCCATAGGTTTAACTTTTTTTGCATATCAAGGCTTTAGTGTCATAACCAATACTGTAGAGGATATGCAAAATCCCAAAAAGACCATGATATACTCTATGACCATAGCTATAGTACTAGTGGCACTTCTTTATATATTGACAAGCTTTGCAGTCCTTGGAAACCTCCCTCTGCCGGAGGTAATAAAAGCGAAAGATTATGCTTTGGCAGAAGCCGCCAAGCCTATATTTGGCGAACTTGGCTTTAAGATCATGGCAGCAACGGCACTCCTATCTACCGCTTCAGCCATAAATGCCTCTTTGTATGCCACTACAGAGATAGGCTACACGATGGCAAAAGAAGGAAATCTACCAAAGATTTATGAGTATAATATCTACAATTCAAATGAGGGGTTAATAGTCAGTACTCTATTAATTATTCCTATGATTATATTTTTTAATTTGACGGAAATTACAACAGTTGCAACACTATCTGTTTTGATAGTGCAAGGTTTTACTCACATAGGACATCTAATAAAGATAAAACAAACTGAAGCCAATATTTTTATAGTCATCTTGGCCATATTGGCTATATTTAGCATCGTCGTTTTAACACTTTTTTATACATACGAACACTCACCTATAGTTATTTACTATCTTAGTTTCTCTTTTTTAGGAGCATTCATAGCTGAATTGCTTTTAAGAGCGATATATAAAAGAATTATGTCAAAACAAACACAAAGTTTATTTGACTAACCGATAAATAAAATAAACGATATAAGAACATCATGTTGCCATATCGTTTATCAAGCACAAAGATTATTCTTTTTTCTCCAGTTTTACATGATCATTATATTTAATACTTTCGATCATAGAAGATAAAATCTACACACAACTGTTTCCGTGTGTATCTTCACAATAGGATCAATATCTACTGGAGTTGTTATTTGATATGTATAGTTTCTTACATATAGTAAACCAAATCCAAAAAACAATATCAAAATTATTATTTCAATTCGTTTCATATTTTTCCTTTATTTTAATTTTAGATTCAAAGGTTTTGTGATCGCCTCGTAAAGCTATAGGCTTTTAAGCTTTACTTTCAGCAGATTTGTTATGATTCTAAAAAAAGTTTTTCTATTTGTGTATAAGTTTGTAAATTGGTGATATTTTTATGGTTTATTGAGATACTTTTTTTAAAGTCTTTAAGTTTTAAAGAAGAAGGATTTGATTTGGTAATTTTGAACTCTATTTTTCTCCACCATCAATCGATATCTCAACACTTAAAGTTTCAACAAAAATAGTATCCATTTTCACTCTCGAGTATTCTCTCTAAAAACACCCTCTCATTCTCTAAATCCTCAGGAAAAAATTCTATATCTTTAGGCAACTCGTAAAATTCTCTCTGATTGATTATTGCATCATCAATATAGCCCAAACTATCACTGCTTTATAAAAAATTGGGTAAAAATAGAAAAACAAATATTAGAAAGATATTTTTTATTTTTAATTTATATCGCAATATCAGTAAGTAAATAAAAAGCATAAAAAACAACAGTTGAAAAATATCATATTGTCATTGTTTTTTCTTATCCCTCTATTGCTTTGTAAAAGCTCTCTGACATTGTAGGATGAGCAAATATCATAGACTTTATATCATCAAGTGATAACTTTGTGTTTATACATATCATCACTTGATTGATTATCTCAGTCATATCATATCCCACCATAGATGCCCCGAGGAGTTTTCTCTTTTTGTCAAACAGCAGTTTTACAAAACCACTATCATCACCTTTTATCTTGGGCATCCCAAGTGTTCTTAAAAATAGTTTTTTAACATCATATTCCATATCATTGCTTTTTAGATATCTCTCATTTTTACCTACACTTCCCACTTGCGGAGAAGTGAATACGACATTTGGGACTACAGAGTCATTTAAAGCCTTAAATCCAAGTATATCGTAAGCCGCTTTTTTTGCCTCATAGTATGCCACATGGGCCAATGCGGCAGATGTTGTAACATCTCCTATTGCATATATATTGCTATTTGTAGTTTTTAACGAAAAATCAGTTTCTATAAACCCTTTTTCATCAATTTGCACCTTAGCATTGTCTATTGACATGGAAGAAGTATTCGGAATACGACCTATAGAAACTAATACTTTGTCGTAACTTTTTACAACTTTGCCTCTTTTTGTTTCAAAGACAACTTCAACTTTATCTTTTGTCTTTTTATATGAGATTACATTGGCAGAAGTGTCTATATCTATACCTCTTTTTTTAAATTCTTTTTGCACAATACTTGAAACATCACTATCTTCAAGAGGCAATATAGAAGGAGTAAATTCACACAGATGCACTTTTGATCCCAAAGCATTGAAAAAATCGGCAAATTCACATCCTATAGCTCCCGCCCCGACTATAAGTAAACTATCCGGTATATCCTCAAGAGAGAAAATATCATCACTCGATAGTATCATTTTGGAATCAAACTCTAAAACCGGATGTTTTCTGCTTATGGAGCCTGTAGCTATGATAAATTTGTCCGCTTTGATAGTCTCGCCTCTACTCTCCACTCTAATCTCATCTTCTGATAAAAATTCAGCTTTACCATACACTATCTTGACATTATTGCTTTGCAGTTTTTTTTCTATCCCCCCTCTTAGAGTATCTATAAGGGTTTTTGTATTCTCTTTTAAACAATTAAAATCAAAGCCTTTAATATCTCCTTGGACTCCTTGGTTTTGAAAATATGAAAACTTTTTGATATAGTTTGAGCTTTCAAGAAAGTTTTTAGCAGGAATACATCCCTCGTTTAGACAGGTTCCTCCTATGTGATATTCTTTTTTTTCCACAAGACAAACTTTTTTGCCGTTTTTAGCCAATATTAAAGCTGCCTTATATCCCCCGGGACCAGCACCGATGATGCAAATATCAAATTTTTCCATCTTCTCTCTTTTTTAAAAAATATAATTGTAAATTTTACCATTTAAAAAATAAAAAAGAAATATGTATTATACAAATTTTATATTTTTAATTGATTGTATTTTTCATACTTTTCATCAAGCAATTTTTCGGCTGTTTTGTATCTGGAACTATCTTTAAACTCATTTTGTTTCAGTATATCTCTATATTTTTCAAAAGTCGTCCAAACCCTAAGAGCCTGTACTTTTTTACCTTTTATATATAAAGCAATAGCCGTAGCACCGTTTATCAACCCTTTTTGAAAATTTGCCTCCGTCATATCACTTTTTTTTAACTCTTTCCAAGACTCTTCAAGTATCTCGTGAGCTTCCACAAACCTATCTTCTCTCACCGCTTGTATAAAACTATCTAAACAATCCATTTTTATATCCTACTATATTGTACTTTAAAATATAAAGCTGTAAAATTATATCACACATATGCTGATATAGCTCAGTTGGCTAGAGCACTTGATTCGTAATCAAGAGGTCGCGGGTTCAAGTCCCGCTATCAGCTTTGCTTATATTGCAAAAAATGTTTATCGATTATATACAAAATAAGAGATTTGATGAAAATAATATATCCAAAAATAGCGATAATAGAAATATAGGAGGAATTTTTTTGTGATTTTATTTTTTAAGAAAGCCCTAAATTTAGGGCTTTCTTAAAGCACTTACTTTTTATTAAGCATTTTTACTTTATACTGTTTTTTACCAAATATTGATAAAAAAGTGTGGGAAAAAGTATGAGAAGGAGTATAAAACAAATGAACTTATACTGCAAATAAAATCCGGAAAACCAATAAATAAGAAACTTACACTAAGAACTGTATTTGATGAGTATATTGAGCATGTATCAAAGATACAAAGAGAATCTACAGTTAAAACAAAAGTATATTATTTCAATAAACATTTCAAAAAATTAGAAAGCAAACTTTTAAAAGATATAAAAACTGATGATATTCAAAAATTTGTAAATTCTCTTATAAAAAAAGGATATAAACCTCAAACGGCAAAACATCTTAGGAATTTACTCAAGGCTATATTTAATTATGCAATCAAAAAAAGATATATAGATTTAAACCCTGCCAACAATGTTGAACTTCCTAAGTTTAATAATGAGAGGAAATTTTATCTCCCAGAGGAAAAAGCTAAAGAGCTTTATCAAGAGATTTTAGAGATACCAGAAGACAAGTATAGACTTATGTTTCTATTTTTGTTAAGAGGACGGAGAAAAGGAGAGATATTAAGTCTTGAGTGGCAAGATGTTGATTTTGAGAGAAAAAGATATGTTATAAGAGATAAAAACAACAAAATAGGCGAAGAACAAACCCATCTTTTAGACGATGAGTTAATAGAGCATTTTAAACTTTTAAAAAAGAAAAAAAAGGGATCATCTTTACATCACTTGTTGCAGGTAAAAAAATGAGCGATATACCAAGACGAACTTGGGCAAGAATCAAGTCAAAACTTGGCATTAAAATGAGAATACATGACTTTAGACATTTATTGGGTTTTTCTTTGATAAATAATGATATGCCGATAGAAGTTATCAGTAGAGCATTAGGACACAAAAGCATAAAAACAACCCAAAGATATAGTAATATGAAAGAAGAAATGGCAAAAGTTGGTACTGATGCTTTTTTAGAGTTGTTAAAAAAATGATGATTAGGTTATAATACAATTTTAACAAAATAAACAGGATTGTTTAGTGGCAAGTGTTAAGTTAATCAATTTAAGAATGGTATTTAATGAGTAGTATCGAAGCTTTTATACAAAATTCTCTTGATAATGCATATTTTAACGAAATCTTTGAATTAAACATATCGGATGAAGTTTGCGATAAAATACAAAAACAATCAGGATTAAATGTAAAAAAATATAGATTTATAATAGAAGCTCAATATGTTAGACATATTAGAAATAGACATGAAGAGGATTTGTTTTTATTATCTAAGATAGAGACTATTTTAAATACATTCGATAAGGTAGAAAAAAGCTTGACAAGAAATAGTCAAACTGGTAAAACAGATATAAGCTTAGTGTTTGAAAAGAAAATTAATGAAGATATTACAAAAATGATAGCTATAAGGATTATTAAATATAAGTTTTTATCATTGAAGACTTTGTACAGAAAATAAAAAAGTAGCAGACCGAAAACTGCTACAAATTTATAGATGTCGAGAGTTTTCATCCCATAAACGGTACAAGCCGCTCACTCTATCGGTTTTAGATAATACAATTATAGCTAACAAAAATTAAAAAGTCAAATATCTGTTTTATATCCACTTCTTTAACTACTTTATAAATACTAATATATATTAAACCCCTAAAGTAGGACTTCTTTAACTACTTTAACTACTTTAAGGGTTTTTATAGCTGATGCTTTTATGGATTTACTAAAAAGAGAATAAATTAGAGTTATAAATCTAATTATGGTATAATATTTTAAACTTACAATTCCAATACAGGATGTAAAATGCTTAATGAGATACGACAATACCAAAGAAAACTTTTTAAAAAAAACAATTTTACTTATAAAAGATATTTTCACAACACTATCAGCCTTGATAAAAAGTTAGTGGGAATAATTGGGGCAAGAGGTGTAGGAAAGACAACTTTTTTACTCCAATATCTAAAAGAGTTAGATATACCTTTTAGTAAAAAACTCTATATTAGTGCAGATATTATCACTATACCATCGCTTTTTGAAGTAGCAAATGCTTTTTCTAAAGAAGAGGGAGAAGTTTTAATCATAGATGAGATACACAAATACAAAAACTTTGAGATAGAGTTAAAAAAAATATATGATATTTTGGATTTAAAGGTTATATTTAGTGGCAGTAGTGCATTAGAAATTGACAATGCAAAAGCAGACTTAAGCAGAAGAGCCATAGTATATGATGTTTTTGGTTTATCCTTTAGAGAGTTTATAGAGTTAGAAAAAAATATAACTTTATCATCATATAAACTTGAAGAGATTTTAAATAACCATATAGATATATCTTACGAGCTACTTACAAAATTTAATCTTACTCTGCTTTTTAGAGAGTATTTAAAAAGTGGTTATTATCCATTCTATTTTGAAGATAAAGAGGATTATCTAATCAAGCTAAATGAGACGATAAATACAGTTATAGAAGTAGATATTCCGTCAATTTTCCCCATAGAATACAATAGTATCCAAAATCTAAAAAAACTTGTTAGACTTATATGTTTATCACATCCATATACTCCAAACATAAAAGAGCTACTTGTTAAAATGGATATGAAAGATAACTATAAAGGGCTATATAGATTTATAGAGTACTTAAATCGTGCAAAGATATTTAACACTTTAAAATCAACTACAAAAGAGGATAATATCTTTACAAAACCGGATAAAATATACTTAAATAATACAAATCTTCATTATGCCTATTGTCAAAACAGTAACACAGGAACAATTAGAGAAGTATTTACAACAAGTATGCTGCAAGAAAAACATACTATAACCATCGCAAAAAAAGGAGATTTTTTAGTTGATGACAAATACATCTTTGAAGTAGATGGCAAAAACAAAAGTTTCAAACAAATTAAAGATATAAAAGACTCCTTTGTTGTAGCTGATGATATAGAAATAGGAAGCGGTAATAAGATACCGCTTTGGTTATTTGGATTTTTGTATTAATAACCCCTAAAGCAGGACTTCTTTAACTACTTATTTATTTGATCATAAAAGCCTAATTGCCTTTATATGCCAATGTGTTGTCATACAATATACAAATAAATAAAGAAATATACTATTTTAAATTTAAATTTTCTAAGAAAATATAATTATAAAAAGAGGAAAGAGATGAGTAGGATAGAAAACTTAAAAGATAATGTATATAAAGCAACTCTTAAAAGATTAGAATATATATTTAATGAGTTTGATAATATCTATGTCTCTTTCAGCGGCGGTAAAGATAGCGGAGTTTTACTTAATTTGACTCTTAAATATGCAGATAAGACAAACATGTTACACAAACTTGGGGTGTTTCATATAGATTATGAAGCTCAATTATAGCGAGACAACCAATTATATTGATAGAGTTTACGACTCTTTGCCTATAAAAGCCATCTCTCAAGGATTAAAGCGGCAGCAATGGAGTCAATTTTACCATCTCTTTTTTGTTTGATGATACCTTTTGTCATCTCCTTTGCTTCAGCACTTGAGCCATATTCATCTTGATAAAAAACTTCTCCGTCAAAATTAATTAGAGATACAAAGTGTTTAATTCGTCTTTGCATCTCCTCTTCGCTACTACCGCCTTTTGGTAAACCTACTACCAACTTTTCAATTCTATTTGTTTTTAAAAATTCGGTTATCTCTTTTGCGGCTTGGTTTCTATTTTTTCTGATAATTGCAGAGGAGGGTAGAACGATTTTTCCATCAGGAGATATAGCGACACCTATCCTTTTTAATCCCACATCGATAGAGGCTATTAGCATATTTGTATTATTCCGTTTTTTATCATAATTTCTCCGTTTAATTCAGCTTCATATATTCTATTTCCATATACCTTTATGGCTTCTTCGTATCTAGGGGATTTTTGACAAAATTCCCAAAATTCATCTTGTATGGATTGATTTTGTTTTGCATGAGCAATATTTGATACAAATTCATCTATATCATAGATAGCTTTAGCATAGCCATTTTTTAACAACTCATTGGTTCCTTCACTCTCTTTATATCTATGCGGTAAGACAAATATCTCTTTGTTTTGTTTTATAGCAAATTCAGCACTTTTCATTGAACCGCTTTTTGTATCCGCTTGAGCGATTATCACAACTTTTCCGAGTGCGGTTATGATTTTATTTCTTAAAACAAAACTCCATGGAGTAGCCTTAAAATCCGGTTCAAATTGGCTAAGCAAAAGTCCGTTTTTTTCTATGTCTTTTATGAGGTTTGTGTTGATTTTTGGATAAATTTGGTTTAATCCGTTTCCCATAATCGCAATAGTATTTTGGCTACCTGCTCCTTTATGAGCTATCGCATCTACTCCCATGGCTGCACCGCTAACTATGCAAATCCCTGCTTTTGAAAGTTTTTTTGATAATTCATATACTATATTTTTAGTATAATTATACGGTCTTCTGGAACCTACAATCGTTACTTTTTCCTTTTCTAATAATGAAATATTTCCTTTATAATAGAGCTGTTTTATCTCTTTTATTTTTGATAATTCATTTGGAAGAGTAAGAAGAGTTTTCATATATATCTTTCACATAAACAACTTTAACACTTTTTAAAATATCAGAAGAGCTTTGTAATGCTTTAAAAGTTTGTATATGAGGATGGCAAATAGCTATAGCATATCCATTTTTTTTGGCTATCTTTACAGCTTTTTTAAGTTGTTTCTTTATATAAGTTATATCGGGTTTATTGTCAAGAAAAACATTTCTGCTTAAAAGTTTTTCATTAAAATTTTTTGCTACTTTAAGAGCAACTGTTTTAGCAGTCGTTTTGCTATCTATAAAAACCATTTTGTTTTCTCTCAAAGCTTCAAAAAGCTTCATCATAGCATTGTAATTTGAAGTAAATTTACTTCCTGTGTGATTGTTTATAAATCTATCTTTAGGAAACCACTGTTTTATCTTTTTGATTCTTTTTCGTATTTGAGAAAGAGAAGAAGATGTTGTTAGTGTGTGTGGCTCCGGGTGGGGATAATTATATGCTTGTAGAGGCAAGTGAATCATATAAAAAGAGAACTCTTTGGCAATATTGGGTGTATTTGGATGTATTTTTGTAGGGGGAAATATAGATGGAGTAATTTTAAACGGTAATTTTTTTATCTTATTTGCTTCGTTTTGAAAAGAGACATCATCCATAACAATAGCCAAAAGAGGCTTTTTTGATTTTACTATAATTTTGTGTTTATTTGTTTTGTTTGATTTTTTTGTTTCTATATCTAAACTTTTTTTATAATCTATAGCTTCTGATGAATATTTATTTTTTAGGATAGTAGTTTTATTAGTATCTGTTTTTATGATTTTTTTTCTGTTTTTTCTATTTTGCAACTCTTCTTTCAAAATATCTACTTTTTTTCTTTCTACTTGTAGCATTTTATTCATTTTTTCTAATATTTTTTTATCTAAATAAGCTTTCTTTTTCGGTTTTTTCTTGACTTTTAAATTTTTTTCTATATAATTGTAAGTTATATATGAGAGAGGTGCTAATATAACAATTATCACAAGAAACCATAAAAAACTTTTTTGCTTTTTTGAGTAACTATTTTTCTTGTGTCTTTTTTTTACAGATTTTTTTCTTTTTGCCATATTTTATCTTTTGTGCAGATGTATAGACGGGAGTTACCCGTCTATATTGTGATTAGTTTTTGTCTTCATCGACAAGTTTGTTGGATTTTATCCACGGCATCATTTCTCTTAATTTTGCTCCGGTTTTTTCTATAGGATGCTCTTTTAACATATTTCTTTCAGCAGTCATTCTTGGATATCCGCTTTGTCCTTCAAGTATAAAGTCTTTAGCGAATTTACCGTTTTGTATCTCTTCAAGAATTTTTTTCATAGCCTTTTTAGACTCATCATTTATAACTTTAGGACCGCTTACCATATCTCCGTATTCTGCAGTATTGCTGATAGAGTATCTCATCTCTGCAAGTCCGCCCTCAAATACCAAATCAACTATAAGCTTCATTTCATGTAAACACTCAAAGTATGCCATTTCAGGCGGGTAACCGGCTTCAGTTAGAGTTTCAAATCCGGCTTTTACAAGAGATGTTAAACCACCGCAAAGTACGGCTTGTTCTCCGAAAAGATCAGTCTCGGTTTCATCTTTAAAAGTTGTTTCTATGATAGCGGTTCTTCCTCCGCCTATACCACTTGCATAGGATAGTGCCAAATCTTTTGTATTGCCACTTGCATCTTGGAAAACAGCTATAAGATCAGGTACCCCACCACCTCTAACAAATTCACTTCTTACAGTATGTCCGGGAGCTTTTGGGGCTATCATCATGACATTTATATCGCTTGCAGGCTTGATTCTTCCGTAGTGGATATTAAATCCGTGTGCAAAAGCTACAGTAGCTCCACTTTTTAGATTTGGTGCGATTTCGTTGTCATAAACTGCTTTTTGTGTCTCGTCGGGAAGTAGTATCATAACTACATCGGCATCTTTTACAGCTTCGCCTACTTCAAATACATCAAAATTTTTAGCCTCGGCTTTTTTCCAAGAGCTACCACCTTTTCTTAAGCCGACTACGACATTGACTCCGTTGTCTCTAAGATTTTCCGCATGAGCATGACCTTGACTTCCAAAGCCGATCATTGCAACTTTTTTACTCTTTATAAGTGATAAATCACAATCCTTATCATAATAAACATTTAAAGCCATTTTCGTCCTTAATACTAAATTTTTCATAATTTTACAAAAAATTTACTTTATATGTATTTAAAATAAAAGCAAAATATAAACTCTTAAAAGATAAAATTACAAATAAATTTGATAAAAAGGCGGACATATGAATGAATCATTGATTAGAAGGGTTAAAAATTTTCCTCCCTTGGATGAAACTGTTGTAAAGATACAAGAAATTGCAAATAAAAAAGATAGTTCAATTAAGGAATTAACCGAAGTTGTAGAAAAAGATCCGATGCTTACCGCCAATATACTTAAAGCTACCAACTCACCTATGTATGGCTTTAGCAGAGAAATTAAAAGCATACAGCAAGCTATATCTCTTTTTGGAATGGCTACTATCAAAGGTTTTGCTCTATCTTCTACAATGCAAAACAATATCAAAATCGACTTAAGTCCATACAATTTAACAAAAGAGCAATTTTTAAATACTAGTTTAACACAAAATGCTCTTATGTTTGCATGGTATTCAAGGGTAAATAGAAGTATGTTGGATATTTTAATGCCTGCATCTTTTCTTCTTGAAATTGGAAAAATTATACTTGCCGAAGAGTTAAAAGAGGAGAATAAGGCTGAAGATTTTTCAAAAGATATTCAAGATAAAAAAACAGCTTATGAAATATCCGAACTTGAAGAGAATTATCTAAATATCAATAGCGAAGAGATGACTGCTGCTATACTTAAACATTGGAATCTTGATCCCAAAATGGTTAATGCTATAAAATATTCGATGGAAATTGAGAAAGCTGATGAAAATATCAAACCGTATTGTGTAGCTTTGAATATAGTAAAAAATGCAGTAAACAGTAATAGCAAATTTGAAAAAGAGGGACTCCAAGATGCATATAAGACTATCGAGAAGTACGATCTTGATAAAGAAAAGTTTATGAAAGTTTTGGAGAATATGGGAGAGTGAGAGAGTTTTTATATGCTCTAACCGAAGGTATCCATCAAAATGATATTCCCAAAGAATACCAATACCTTATAAAAGATTTTATAAAACTAAAATCAATAAAACAGAAAAAAGATTTTTATAAATTAAAATCGGATTATAGGTTTGGTTCTATAGATATAACCAGATCCAATCTTGGCTTTTTGGAAGTTATAACAAAAGAGAAAATGAAAGATTTATTTGTCGAAACAAAGGATTTGGCAAACTCAAGTAAAGGTGATCTTGTTTTAGCAAAAAGAATATATGCTTCTCATGGGCGACCTAAAGCCAAAGTTATTTATATAGTTCAGAGAAAAGATCGCTATCAAGTAGTCTATACAAAAATCGTAAACAAAAGAGTCGTAGGTGTCAATGTAAAAACAGGGTTTGAAAACACTATATCCGCATCTCAAAAGTCTTTAAAGCTTCTGCCTAAAAATAGTGTTTTAAAAATCGATCAAGAAACATCTTCTGTTGTCGAAGTTCTCGGTGTTTTGGGTGATTCCAAGGTAGATGAAAAGATATCTCTTGCTTTGTTTGACAAAAAAGAGGAATTTACCAAACAGAGTGAGCTTGAGGCAAAAAGTTTTGGAAATTTTGTGGATAAAAACATGTATCCAAATAGAATTGATCTGACACATTTGCCTTTTTGTACCATCGATCCTAAAACTGCTAAAGATTTTGACGATGCTATATATTTTGATACCAAAAAGAGTGTGATATATGTTGCTATAGCTGATGTAAGTGAGTATGTATTTTATAAAGGAAGCATAGATAAAGAGGCGATACAAAGAGGTTTTTCTATCTATTTTCCGCACAAATCCATACCTATGTTACCAAGGTCTTTGAGTGAAAATATTTGTTCTTTAAAACCAAATGAAGATAGACTTACTTTTACATACAAGATAACGATAAATCCCAAAACTCTAAAAGTCGAAAAAGAGGAGTTGTTGGAAACCATTATAAACTCTAAAAGAAGATTTACTTATGATGAGGTAGATACTTTGTTAGAGTCGGGTAAAAGTGATGACGAATTATCCTCGTCAATACTATCTTTGAACAATTTAGCCGTAAAGCTTAGAAAAAAAAGATTGCAAAAGGGCTATGATTTTCACTCTTCGGAGATAAGTATGATACTTGATAGTGATCAAAATCTTATAAAAACCGTTAAAGAGGTGGAGACTCCTGCTCACTCTTTGGTGGAGGAGTGCATGTTACTTGCCAATAAAGCTGCTGCTAAAATGTTTGATTTTGGTATATTTAGGGTGCATGAGCCCCCATCTTATGATAGTATAGCTACTCTTTTGGAGCAGGTGGCAGAGCTTGGTATATTTGTCCATTTTAAGACCGATTTGCACTCTCTCATACAAGAGATTCAACAAAAAGCCAAAGAGTTAAATCTCTTAGAGCATGTGGATAAACTCATCATACGAGCTCAAAAACAGGCTCATTATAGTGCTACAAATGTAGGGCATTTTGGGCTTGGATTTGATAGATATACTCACTTTACCTCACCCATTAGAAGATATAGCGACTTGACTCTTCATAGGCTTTTAAAAGCCATCATAAGAAAAGATGAGAAGTTAAAGAAGTTTTTGCTAAAAGATATAGAGCCTCTTTGCGAAAAACTTAGTGAACTCGAAAGAGAAAGCGATAAAGTGGCTTATGATTATATGGACAGAAAGTATGCAAGATGGGCAAAAGAGAATCTTGATGAGATAGTAGATGCTGTTATATCAAGCACGAGTTCCACTTATATCGCTTCAAGCAGAGGAAATATAGAGGGAGCTAGGATATTTTTAAGTGATAAAGAGGGTGAACTTTTTGAAGATATTAAGGTAAAACTTATAGGATCAGATATAGCTACTACTAAAATTATAGGAAAGATAACAGGCAAAGAAAATGTATAAACAGGCTCTTGATAAACTTTTAATGCAAAAAAAACTTCCAAAATCAGTAATGCTATATGGAGATTGTACATATCTTAGAGATATTTATCTTGAAAAAATAGCCTCTTTTTATGGACCAAAAGAGGATAGGCTTGTTTACTATTTTGATGAGTATGATTTTAAGAGTGCAAAAAATTTTATATCTCAATCATCTCTTTTTGGAAATTTAAATATCCTCATTATCAAATCTGAAAAAAATATTCCCAAAAAAGAACTTGAAGCACTTTTGAAAGTTTGTCAGGCAAATAAAAATAGCTATTTTATATTTGAGTATTTCGGAACATCAGCAAAAGCCAAAGATATATCTAAGATTTTCTCTAAAAAATTCTCTGCAGATTTTGTTAGATTTTTCAAGCCAAATAGCTATGAAGCTGTCAATTTTTTACAAGAGTATGCAAAAAATATTTTACTTGATATAGATAGATATGCTATAGAAGTATTGTATCGTATGCAAAATGAAGAGTTATCTTTATGTGTTAAAGAATTGGAAAAATTATCTATAATGAAAAAAAAGATTGATGCAAGAGATGTCGAGAGGTACTCTTTTGGACTTGGAATTGCTACATTGGATAAACTGATGGAGCAATTTATCTTAAAAAAGGATATTTCAGATATCATTAGCCAAATGCAAGAGACAGTAAATTCTAACGAAGTTTTTATCATCAATTCGTTTGAAAATTTTTTAACACAACTTTTTATGTTTCATATATATATAAAATCTCATGGAACTTTTAATGCAAAAGAGATACTCGGATACCCCCTTCCTCCTCAGCTTGCCAGTAAAAGAGCTGAACTTAGTATAAAAATAAACTTATCTATATATAAGAGACTTTTTATGGAGCTTGCAAAAATAGAACTCACTTTAAAAAAATCTACTCAGATCGATAAAAATTCATTTTTCATATCCTCTTTAATAAAATTACAAAGTTTTTTATAGTATAATATTCTCTTATTCTGCAAAGACGGAATAATAATACAAAGTGTCCTTACTTTTGAAAAGCCAAATTCAAGAGTTAGAGAACCACAAGGAGAAAAAATGAGGCAATATGAATTGTTGGTAATACTAAAGCCAACATTAACGGAAGAGGAAAAGGCTGCTCAAGTATCGTCTTTAAAAGAGACTTTTGATAAAAACGGTGCAAAGATAGAAGTTATAGAAGATAAAGGCACAAGAAACCTTGCTTATGAAATCCAAAAGCACAAAAGAGGTCATTACTATGTGATTTATTTTACAGCTCCGGGTAGTGCAATATCAGAGATAGAGAGAGTTATTAGATTTAATGAAGATATTATAAAATTCATGACGGTAAAATATGAAAATAAAAAAGAGATAGCTTTTTGGGAAACTCTTATTGAGAAGGTTAAAAAAACCAATCAACACACAGAGGAAAAAGCAAAAGAAGAATCTTCAGAAAAAGAAGAGGAAGCCAAAGAAGAAAAATAGGAGACATCATGTACAATAGAGTTATTCTCGTAGGCAGACTTACAAGAGACCCAGAGCTTAGATATTTACCAAGCGGAACGGCAGTTGCTACTTTCGGCATAGCCACAAGTAGAAGTTGGACCGATAAAAATACCAATGAAAAAAAAGAGGAAGTTATGTTTATAGATGTTACCTCTTTTGCAAGAAGTGCCGAAATCGTCAACCAATATCTAAAAAAGGGCAACAAAGTTCTTGTTGAGGGAAGACTTGTGCTTGATAGATGGACTGATCAAAACGGTCAAAATAGAAGCAAACATACTGTTAGAGCTGATACGGTACAGTTTATGGAGAGTAAAGCTGAGGCTCAAAATAGTGCCTCTTCTTATGGAAAATCTCAACAGAGCAACTACTCCAACACTAACCAATATCAGCAAAATCAAAACTACTCTTCACCAAAACCTCAGGCAGAAGAAAAAATACCTGAGATAGATATTGACGAAGAAGAGATACCATTTTAAAATATAGAAAAAAGGAAATATGATGGCAGAGAGAAGAAAATATTCAAAAAAATATTGTAAATATTGTGAAGCAAAAGTTGAAATGATCGACTATAAGGATTTGGGATTGTTAAAGCAAACTCTTTCAGAGAGATATAAAATAATGCCAAAAAGACTTACTGGAAATTGTAAAAAACATCAAGAGATGGTCGAAAAAGCTATCAAACGAGCAAGACAAGCAGCATTTATACCATATATTGTAGATAGAAAAAATGTTGCAGTTACTCCATTTGAGCTATTAAAATAAAATACTTCAAAGATAGGTTCGAATTTACCTCGAACCTATCTAATATCTAAACCAATTAAACTAAAGCCTCTTTTAAAACTTCCTCAATTCTTGTTACCGGGATTATCTCTATACTCTTTTTAACTTCATCAGGTATATCGTTCAAATCTTTTTCATAATTCTTTTTACAAATGACAATCTTTTTGATCTTAGCTTTATATGCAGCTATCATTTTTTCTTTAAGTCCGCCGATAGGCAAAACTCTGCCGGTTAGTGTTAACTCTCCGGTCATCGCCACATCCGCCCTCACTTTTCTTTCGCTAAGTATAGAAGCTATTGCCGTAGCCATAGTGATACCGGCACTTGGACCATCTTTTGGAGTGGCACCTTCAGGAACATGGAGGTGTAGATCGTATCTTCTGTAAACTTCACTACTTGGCAAATCTTTCTTTTCGCTTTCCTCTTTTTCACTCTTAGGGATTATCTTTTTGGGTATTTTTATCTTGTCATTATCAATGAGAACTTTTATAACACTATAGGCTATCTTTGCAGACTCTTTCATCACATCGCCTAAAGAGCCGGTTAGTTGCAGTGAACCTTTGCCTTTTATCTTTATAGCTTCTATCTTCAAAACATCTCCGCCGACAGCTGTCCAAGCCAAACCGTTTACAACTCCTATGATATCTTTTTTCTCTTTCTCCTCTATCTCAAAAACCTCTTTATCCAAATAATCATCCAAATCTTTTTTAGAGATAGTTATTTTTTGTATAGATGGATCTAAAAGTAGTTTTTTTGCCACTTTTCTCAATATATCAGCTATTCTTCGTCTTAAATTTCTAACACCAGCCTCTCTTGTGTAGTTAGAAATGATCCTATCCAAGGCTGATTTTAGTATCTTTACTTCATAGGTTTTAAGACCATGTTTTTTAAGTTCTTGTGGTATAAGGAAGTTTCTTGCTATTTCATATTTTTCTTTTGGAGTGTATGAACTTAAAAATATAAACTCCATTCTATCTCTAAGTGGTGCGGGTATATAGCCTATCTCATTTGCCGTGGCTATGAAAATAACTCTGCTTAAGTCTATATTGAAGTTTAGATAGTAATCTCTAAATTTGTTATTTTGTTCCGGGTCTAATATCTCCAAAAGAACACTTGTGGGATCACCTCTATGACTTCTTGAAACTTTATCTATCTCATCAAGTACGACAACGGGATCCATCTGTTTTGCCTCTATAAGACCTTGAACAATCCTTCCGGGCATTGCTCCTATATATGTTCGCCTGTGTCCTCTTAATTCATTTACATCTTCAAGTCCCCCAAGAGCTATCCTTATGAGATCTCTTTTGAGTGCTGTTGCTATGGAATTTGCCAAAGATGTTTTACCGACTCCCGGAGGTCCTGCAAAGCAGATGATAGCTCCTTTGTTTTCTTGATCCTTTATACCTCTTAGCTCTAAAAGCTCTTTTACTGCAAAGTACTCCTCTATCCTATCTTTCGGTTTGTCAAGAGAGTAGTGATCTGCATCAAGTTGTTTTCGTACTGCATTTATATCAAGTTTTTTCTTTGAATAAGCCCCAAAAGGTATCTCTAAAACCCAGTCAAGATAGCCTTGTATGACATTGGCATCAGCTGAATCGGGATGCATTCTTGAGAGTCTGTCTATCTGTTTTTTTATCTCTTTGTAAGCATCTTCTTGCATATGGGCTTTTTTGAGTTCAAGTTTTTTTCTATACTCTTCTATCTCTTCGTCTCTTTGG
>Ga0256842_1000448_pt1 | contig 36473 bp, 36 predicted proteins | sample 4559240metaG_FD_185973 | JGI IMG/M metagenome (GOLD analysis project Ga0256842, IMG submission 185973) | Hydrothermal vent microbial communities from Guaymas Basin, Mexico - 4559-240 | ecosystem: Environmental > Aquatic > Marine > Hydrothermal vents | place: Mexico: Guaymas Basin | collected...
GAAAAATCGAAGTAATTGACTGCGGAGAGAAACCCGCATAGATTCCGCACCAGATACCAGCCGCTAAAGCCAAAAGTGCAATGATCAGTCCCTTGGCATATCCCGCAAGAAAAAAAGAGGACATAGCCATAGGTGGAAGCCAGATAAGAACGTAAGAATTGAACCGATTTAGAAAGATATAAAGGACAAGCGATATCAACAAAACGTAATTACCAATAATAATATAATCGATCCATTTCATATAATCGATTTTAATCATATGGATTGAGAGCAAAAGCAGCGCAATGCTACTGATATCCAGGGCTATAAGATTAATATCCACTCGTTCGTACATGAAGAGATGATTCAGTAGGCCAATAAAAACGGCCAAAATTGTAAGATAAATAGAAAAAAAGATAGCTTTTCTTTGAAAGCGTAACAATGCATTATGTTTCATAATTTCAATTATAGGATTTTTGCTTGAAACAAAGCTTCCTGGATTCTCTTTTCATCATATAAATCGTTTTTAAAGCCACTTTTGGGAAATTCCCTCGCAAGAGAGGTATTGTTTTTCTGATTCATGGCAGGTTTTTGAAAATATATTTGGTTGGATCACTCTCTTGGACTCTCAGATCGTTATGCTTTTACGCAGCTGCGGCTGTATCCTTTGAGAGCGATCCACCACCAGCTTGCAAAATCTCCATCTGTCTAAGCGTGTTTCGCAACGATTTTGTAAAACTTTTACTCAGATGCAGATCGTTGATGGCGATCGTGACCATCTCCGATGAAACTTTTCTGTTTTTCACTATATCGGCAATCAACTCCATACTGTTTTGGTAGGAGAGCGCCACTCTTTTGTAGATATTCTCGATCTCTTCGGCCGCTTTGTCGTCGCCTGTATAGGCGCGATGAAACGCCTGAACGCTTCGAATGATTTGGTATCTGATATTTCTGAGAAACTCTTTCTCCTCAATGGTTTCAGCTTCATACCAGAGGTCTAGATCGTGCAGCATATCTTTAATCGCCTTCGCAGCGGTGGCTTGATATGTAGTGGCTTTCGCCGCCATTTGAAGCTTTCGCCGCCATACTTCGTCACCGGTCTGCACCGAAGCCTCCGCGATGAAGCGCAAAATCTCTCCCTCAATATGACGGATATGGGCATATTGCCGACCATACGAAAGTCCAATTTTCTCATCGTAAGTATCCAAAAGCTTGTCGATCGGCATATTTTCCATCAAAACTTTTGCGGGCGGCACATTTACGGCAAGTAGTGAAAAATTTTCCACCTCTTCGATCAAATGGCCTATCTCGTTTACGATTGCAGCGAGCGCGACATCCGGAATCCTTGGAGAAACATTATGGATATATTTGGTGAAATAGGGCTTTTCATGTTTGAAAAAGCGTTTGAGCCATTCTGCAAGCACCCCGATAAAAGGATACCAAAGCAGCACCCCCAACAGATTGAAAATCGTATGAAAAAGTGCGATACGAATGACATCGTCCACTCCGGGCATGACCATGTCGGTCAAGGTGATCAGCCAGGAGATGGCGGCCAGCGCTACAAGCCCCGTGGAGACATTGAAAAGAAAGTGGGCCATAGCCGCACGTTTTTTATCCGGCGACCCTCCGATAGCGCCTAGAATCGCTGTAACGGTTGTGCCTATATTTGCGCCCACCACGAATGCAGCAGCGGCCTCGAAGCCAACCATGTGGGCAAACAGGGCACTTTGAATGATGGCGATAGATGCCGAACTGGACTGAATCACTGCCGTAATGGCAAAACCAAGCAGCGCATACCAGTAGATATGGTCGAATCGGTACTGCTCCAAAGAGAAACTGCTCGCTACGCCGGAAAAGCTCTCCTTCATACCTTCCAGACCCATAAATATGAGTCCGAACCCAACCATGGCGTGCATAATGTTGCGCCACCTGCTCTCTTCGCTCAGCAGCACCCCGCCAAGCCCCCCGATTCCTACAAACATATAGGCAATCAGCTTGATGTCCATTTTGAACCCGACGATTCCCACGATCCACGCCGTTACCGTAGTACCGATATTTGCGCCGAATATTATTCCTATCGCGCTGTCCAGGCCGATCAAACCAGCTCCGATAAGTGAAAGGGCCATCAGTGTGACCACCGAAGAGCTTTGAAAAACGGCAGTCGTCAAAAAGCCTGCAAAGATGCTCCTAAGTGGGGTGCTGGTCATCCAGCGAACCAGCCTTTTAAACATTCTTCCCGCAGAGAGCCTGATCTGCGATTCGAGATATATCATCCCGAACAGAAAGAGCCCAAGTCCTGAAAAGGCTTCGATGAAAAGTTTTACAGATTCTATATTCACAGGATATCGATGCCCTCTTTTTTCCTGTAAAAATTGACTATTCCGACTTTTACGGCGTCATTGAACACAAACCAGACGATGGCATACGCCCACAAAAAGAGCCCCATGAACCATCCAATTGGCTGCATCAGCCCAAATCCATAAATACCTATGATCGTACCCGCTATCGCCGTAAATTGCGATGTCCAAAAAAGCTTGCCGGAAGGCCATGGCTTTTTGAAAAACCATTCGTCCGTTCTTGTGTTGAATATCGTATTGTGGCCGGCTACTACCATCTTGACGAAAAACATTGTCTGAACATAACCCTGTGGCAAGTGCATGACGGTCATGGCTATATAAAAGAGAAGGAACGATGAAAAAACGCCGGCTACTCCAAGCCATGAGGATAGAACGAGTATCTCTTTCATGCGCCACCGCACAGGCTTTTTGTTCAACTTTGTATTATCTGTGGCGATCATCAGTATCGGCAGATCGTTGAGAAGCGCCAAAAGAATGATCATCACCGAGGTAATAGGATAGAATTCAAAAATGGTGATAGCCAATGTCATAAATACAACGATGCGTATCGTCTCGGCGATCCTGTAAACCGTATAGCTCTTCATTCGCTCGAAAGTGATGCGTGAAAGCTCGAGCGCATCGACTATGACCCGAAGACCGGGCGCCATCAGTACGATATCCGCGGCCGCCCTTGCAGCGTCAGTGGCGCCGCTTACGGCAATACCGCAATCGGCCTTTTTCAAAGCGGGAGCATCGTTGACGCCGTCGCCCGTCATACCGACGATATGGTCCGATTTTTGGAGCTCATCGACGATGAAATATTTATCCTCGGGGAAAACCTGTGCAAAACCATCGGCCTGTTCGATCAACTTGATGATTTCGGACTCATGCTTTTTCACCGTACCGGATGGAAGATCGACATGCATCAGCTCATCTTGGACTTCTGCAACGATTTTATGAACTACTCTTTCAATATCTTCTCTGCTCATCTGCGGATAGAGGACTTTTGTAAAGGCTTTGGCCAGCAGCTTGGATAGCAAAAGATACTCTTTGGCACTCTCTCCGCGTAATTCCCTGATATCCAGAATATTATCGCCAATGCCGAGAATTTTAGCGATATAGCGGGCAACGGCGATGTTGTCGCCGGTTACCATTTTTACGGTCACGCCATACCTGGCCGCCTCTTGTATCGCATCTTTTGAATCTTCCCTTGGAGGATCGTAAAGAGGTATGAGTCCTACAAAAGTGAAGTGCTCTTCATCACATTTTTTATACGCCACACCCAGCGTTCTGAATCCCTTTTGGGCGAATTCATCGATTTTTCTTTCGACTTCTTTGCGCACATCCTCCTTGAGATCGCTCATTGTCAAAACCACCTGCGGAGCACCTTTTGTGACGATGAAATCGCATTTTCCTCTACGCTCTACAATCGCCTCCGTACGCTTTCTGACAGGATCGAAAGGTATAAATTTGGCAATTTCATACCCTTTCAATTTCTCTTTTAGAGCATGGTGCTCCAGATGATCGAAAATCGGTTTTTCTATCGGATCGTGGTTCTCTTCACGGCTTGCGAGTGCGGCATAGAAAAAGAGATCGTCCCCCCTGAAGCCGCCGAGTACGTACGGCTCGGCCAATGTCATTTCGTTTTTAGTGAGTGTGCCGGTCTTGTCCGAACACAAAACGTCCATACCGGCCAACTCTTCTATAGCGGCCAGACGACTCACTACGGCATTCTTGGCTGCCAGAACACGTGCTCCCACGGCCATGGTCACAGTCAAAACCGCCGGCATCGCAACGGGAATGGCAGAGATCGTCAATACGAGAGAAAACACCAAAAGCTCGATCGTCGGCTCGTGCCTTGATACCCCTACGTAGATGATGATTGCAATCATCACGAGCGTTACAGCTATAAGAAAATTTCCCACACTGATAACCATTTTCTGAAAATGGCTCTTCTGCTCGCGCTCTGCTTTGGCGACAAGCGCTACAGTCTTTCCAAAATAGGTATTTTTTCCGGTTTTGGTGACTACGGCTATCATCTCCCCCTGCTTGACGACCGCGTTGGCATAAACTTCTTCGCCCACTTTCTTGTTGACCGGAAGAGATTCCCCGGTGAGTGCAGACTGATCGAGCTGAATGAAATCACCGCCTCCTGCAAGTTTGGCGTCTGCGGGAACTATATCGCCGATCTTTATTTTGATTACATCTCCCGGTACTATTTCGGCTGCCGGGATCTGTTGCCACTTTCCGTCACGCAATACAAGCGCTTTTCGGGCCAACTTCTTTTTGAGCACACGAATGGCGCTTAGCGCTTTGGATTCTTGATAAAAATCGACGATGGCATTGACAAAAAGAAGTATCACGATGATAGTAAAATCCTCCCAGCGCCTTACTACAGCCGAAAGAATCGCCGCTACTTCTATCATCCACGGTATCGGTCCCCAGAAGCGCTTAAAAAGCCTTGAAAGCCAACCCTCCTCCTTCTCCTCCACACTGTTGGGTCCATACTTCTGCAACCTCTTTTTGGCCTCTTCGGAGGTGAGGCCATGCAGATTTACCATATTCGTTTCATCGCTCATCGCCAACCTCCTCCTAAATGTAGAGTTTTTCACCAAATTTTACGATATGGGCTTTTTTACCCACCTTCCGCTTCAATACTTTTTTGAAAACCCACTGCTTGTCCGGCTCTCCATGCACAACGAATATACTTTTGAGGCCGTCTATATCACGTATCCAGCGGATCAGGCCTCTTTGGTCCGCATGAGCTGAAAAACCGTTTATCGTATAGATTCTCGCGGCGATCTTTATCTTTTCTCCATATATCGTAATCCATTTGGCACCATCCACGATCTGACGCCCCAATGTGCCCTTGGCCTGAAAACCTACGATCAATACGCTGTTTTTCGGATTCCATATACGATTTTTGAAGTGGTGCAGAATCCGCCCTCCGTTGCACATTCCATTTCCCGCAATGATGATGGCTCCATGCTCGATTTTGTTGATCTTTTTCGAATCTTCCACCCTCGTTACAAATCTGACTCGCGAAAACCCGAAAATATCCCCATCCTCTTTATAAAAACGGTTGCATAGAGGGCTTAGCTGATTGTGGTATTTGGAGAAGATGTGGGTGGCTTTCACGGCCATCGGAGAATCTACGAAGATCTTGCATCGAGGAAGCTCTTTTTTCAGATACATCTGTTTCAAAATGCACAAAATCTCCTGCGTACGCTCGATCGCGAAAGAGGGAATCAAAACGTTGCCGCCCCTGTGAAGCGTAGCTATGACGGCATCTTTGAATTCACGTATCGTCTCCTCCATACTCTTGTGGTTTCTATCTCCGTATGTCGACTCTATAAAAAGCGTATCGGCCCGCTCTACAGGTTCGATTCTTTTCATAACGATATCGTTTTTATTGCCCAGATCTCCGCTATACAGCACGCTTTTACGCCGGTTTTTCTCTTTGAAATCTATCTGCACCGTAGCCGAGCCGAGGATATGTCCGGCATCTCTAAAAGTGGCCTTCACCCCTTTTGCCAGCCTGATAGGCATATCATATTTCGCATACAGATGCACCCGCAAAAAAACCTCTTCCACATCCTCGGTCGTATAGAGCGGCTTGCGCACCTTTTTCTCTTCACCTCTACGCTGGGCCTTTCGATAGAGTGTGCGGTACTCCTCCTCCATCAGCCTGGCGGCATCGAGCATTACGATACGGGCCAGCTCCATCGTTGGCTTCGTAGCCACGATTGTGCCATCGAAGCCCTCTTTGACGAGTTTAGGTATGCGCCCTACATGATCCAGGTGAGCGTGCGTGACAAGAAGAATATCGACCTTTTTAGGATTGAAACCGAAAGGATCGTAGTTTCTCGCCTCCTCATCGTTACCCTGAAACATCCCGCAATCCACCAGAATCCTCGGCCCTTTTTCAATTTTGAGCATATGGCACGATCCCGTCACCACCTGCGCCGCACCGAACGATTGTGCTACCGCCATCATCAAACTCCTGATTTTTAAATTTTGAGATGCCCTTTAGTCGATACTTTTGAAAATTTTTGCCGTATCTATCCCATAGAACTGGTAAAGTATATCATACAGATCCGGAAAATGGCGCTTTAGCGAGAGGGGTTTTTGAAAGAATATTTCGCTCACAACCGCGAAAAATTCTGCTTCGTTCGTGGCCGCGTAGGAGCCTAGAATCTTGTAATCTCCCCAGCTCCTGTTTTTCCGGACTCTAGATTGCAGCTCCTTGAAGTGGCGATAAAGCACTTTCGTCCAGCGGTGATGAAGAGATCTTTGAATCGGAGGCACACCGTCTGGCACTCCATCCTCGAAATCCAGCACATGCGCCAACTCATGCACCACTACATTGTGCGGGTACAGATGGTAGGCCTGCTTTTTGGCATCTCTCCATGCGATAACGACCGTATCGTCAATAGATTGACCTTCCAGCAGGAGCTTTTGTTGCGAATATACGCCTCCGTTTTCCCTTATCTCTTCCGTGATCACCTCATATGGATAGATCAATATCGTTACCAACTGGTTGAAACACTCGTTTGGAATCTCGACAACCATCAAACAGGCATAGAAAGCGACAACCGCTTTCATCTCATCGGTCACATCTATCTTCACGCCGACAAACTCTTTGGTTTCGATGAAAAAAAGGATTTTTGGGCGCATTTTCTCTTTGAGCTCATCTGGAAGAGCACGATAGTGCGGAATCTTCTCCAGTGTCTCCTTGTATGCCGAAGGAAGAGGCATTCGCCGCACCTTTTTCCAAAGTCGCCTATTTTTAAAATAGCCCAATGTCTGCCATATCAATATAACTGTAATCAGACCCACTATCACCTGCATCAATGCGAAATAGTAGGTCAATTCATACCACTTTCTGAAAGAAACTCTTTTACATCCTCTTCATTGCCGCGGAAAACGACTCTATCGGCACGCTTTGCAATCTGATAGTCGTACATAGGATCGTAATATTCATGCAAAAGATACTCCACCCATACTCTGTGCATCTGCATACCGCCACCCTTTTTCTGCTGCAAGCATGCACTCTCGAACATCTCTTTTACCTTCTTGTAGCGCAAACCTCCGAGGCGTTTTTGGATTCTTTGCAGTGCGGAGGCGATATCGTTTTGCCACACTTCGAACGAATCATTCGCATACACTTTCTCATAGGCTTTTTGTGCCTGCTCCACATATTCGTAGAAGGTTATATCCACGCGTTTTGACATAGGAGTCTCGAGAATGACGAGAGGTGCTCCATTCAGGCGCCCAAAAAGCGCGGGAGGCAGATAGACCCGTCCCACATTTTTTCCCTCGTCTTCAAAAACCATCGTTTTATGGCCCGCTGCATCCTGCGCGATCAGATCGTAAGCGAGCCTGTTTTCAAAGTCGATCTGACTCGGCTGAGGAGTGATCTTTCTGCCAAAAGAGGATCCCCGATGGTTGGCCAGCCCCTCGAGGTCTATGGCGTGATCCAGCTTTTTAAGCAGCAACGTCTTTCCGGACCCTGTACGGCCACCAAGCACTATCGGCTCCATTTTTGCGGAAATCTCCTCGGTTCGCTGCATCAAAAAATTACGAAAAGCCTTGTATCCACCCTTCAGGCGCGATATTTCGCATCCGGCTTCCGCCATCCATCTCTGGGATATCTGCGATCTTTGCCCGCCCCTGAAGCAATAGAGTAAAGCTTCGGGATGACTTTTTTTAAAATCACACCACGCCTCGACTCTTTTTTCTTTCACTTTGCCGCTTACGAGTTCATGGCCAAGCTCCACCGCTTTCGCGTTACCTTTTTCCTTGTATGCTATACCCACCAGATGGCGCTCTTCGTCACTCATCAAGGGCAGATTGACGCTGCCGGGGAAAGCCCCTTTTTCAAATTCCACAGGAGCTCTTACGTCGATAAGGGGCCTTCTGTTCAGCACGATATCGCCAAAATCGTCAAAGAGCTCAGCCACCTATTCCACCTCGATCAGATGCTCGCGTTTTTCGTGCGTCTCCCCTATGGGCGAGAGTTTCAGGCCCAAAGATTCGGCCCTCTTTTCAAAAGCTTCGGCTCCCTCTTTTTTTACGACTACAAGCAGCCCTCCGGAAGTCTGCGCGTCACAAAGTATCTCGCGCTGCCTGTCGTCCATGGGCCCTATCTTGTCGCCATAACTTTTGAAGTTCTTTCGCATCCCTCCCGGAATACATCCAAGCTTCCTGTATTTCTCCACATTGGGCAAAAGAGGAACCTTGTCGAACCATACGGTAGCTCCTATTTCGCTTCCTTCGCATATCTCGCTCAAATGGCCCAGCAACCCAAATCCGGTGACATCGGTCATCGCCACCACGCTATCGAGCCTCGAGAAATCCGCGCCCGCTTTGTTCAGCGTAGTCATCGCCTCGATCGCAGGCTCTATATCGCCCTCTTCTATCTTTTTTTGTTTTTGGGCCGTAGATAAAATACCTATGCCAAGCGGCTTGGTCAGATACAGATAGCACCCTTTTTGGGCCGAATCGTTGCGCATCAGATGCTCTTTGTCCACGATACCGGTAGCCGCCAGGCCGAAGATGGGCTCGGGCGAATCGATCGAGTGTCCGCCCGCCAATGGAATACCGGCATCTTCGCACACGGCGCGCCCGCCATCGATCACTTCTCTGGCGACATCTGCAGAAAGTTTATCTATCGGCCATCCAAAAATGGAAATCGCCATCAGCGGCCTTCCGCCCATCGCATATATATCACTGAGCGCATTGGTTGCCGCGATCTGCCCGAAAGTGAAAGGGTCGTCCACGATCGGCATAAAAAAATCGGTCGTCGAGAGTACCGCAGTACCGTTTCCTAGATCGTATGCCGCCGCATCGTCCCTGCTGTCGTTACCCACCAGAAGCTGAGGATAGTCGATCGACGGCCGAGAGCTTTTTAAAATATCATCCAGTAGCATCGGCGATATCTTGCATCCGCATCCGGCCCCATGGCTATATTCGGTCAATTTCACTTTTTCGCTCATTGTTCAACTCCAATCTTGTATACTATATAATCTCGTCAAATTATATCACCGGAGAACTGAATGATCGACATACCAGGATACAAAAGCTTACATATAGAGCATATCGTCTGCGACTACAACGGCACCATAGCCAAGGACGGCCTGCTGCTGCCGGGAATAGAATCTCTTTTCAAGGAGCTATCACACAGCTACACGATTCACGTGATAACCGCCGATACCTTCGGAAGCGTCGCCAGGCAGCTTGAAAAGTGCGATGTCGCCGTAAAAATCCTCACCTCATCGAACCATACCGAAGAAAAACATGCATATGTCGAGTCGCTCGATTCCAAAACGTGCGCCGCCATAGGAAATGGCAACAACGACGAAACGATGATAGGAGGTGCCGAGCTTGGCATAGCGATTTTGGGAGATGAAGGATGCGCGGCCACCACGCTGAAGGCTGCCGATATCGTCTGCAAAAGCGCAACGGACGCATTGGAGCTGTTTTTGCACCCCAAACGCCTTGTCGCTACGCTGCGGCGATGATAAATCTATTTTTGCGTGACATCGCCTTTTAATATATCGGCGACGATCGAAGCGATCTGCTTTTTGTCGGCCTTATATTTCTCTTTGCCGAAAATTTTGCCTTCGAGGCGTCTGGCTATCTCTTTTAGCTCTTCGTCTTTCATCGAATATGGAAGTATAAGCTCAAGAAGAGCTTTATCGTCTTTTGCGTCAAGTATCCGATCGACGATATCTTCCTCTTTTTTCACTCTTTTGAATCGCTTGGCGTAATGCATAAAAATCCACAAAATAGCGGCGCCAAGAATGAATCCTCCTCCGAACGAGAGCCATACAGGCACGGATACAGTGGATGCACTCTCTTTTGAAACGGGAATATTTTCCTTTTCGCCGCTTCCGGGCTCTTTTTGAGATGTGGAGTGTTTCGCACTTTTTTGCTTTACTCCGCCTTTGACATGCACATGTATCGGCTGGGTCCTTTTTTCTACAATCCGCTTTTTATCGGCATCGTAGTATCTAAGCGACAGAGAAGGAAAAGTGAAGTCACGATCCGCCACCACCGTTATCGTCTGCGTAAAAGTACCGCCGTATCTTCCATTCGATAGCCTCGTCACTATTTTCGGCTCGTCAGCATAGACGAGTGCATCGGAAATTTTCGGATCGAATTTTTCGATATCGTCTATGTTTCCCTCCCCCTCTATGCGGATTGTCACTCTTACCGGTTTGCTGGCATCCACCTCCGTTTTATCCGCTTTGGCCTCTATATCGAAATCTCCATACAGCTCCACTCCACCAGGAAGTGGGGCGACATGCAGGGTCTGCGCGTTAGAGGCGATCCGTATCCACTTCAATTGCGTAAAAAAGTCATTGAAAAACGGATCGTTACCGAATGGCTGCCCGATGCGCACTTTCTTGGCAATCCTTGCAATCAACGGCCCTATTTTGAAATCTCCCGCCTTTTGGGGGAATATCAAATAGCGCTCTTTTTTGATCCGATAGCCTCTATCGATATCGTCGATCGGATCCGAGACCTTCTTGACCCAAAAATCACCCAATTGCACTTTCGGCATCTCGAGCTGCACAAATCCTGCATCAGGCCTGTATCTGATCGTAACGTTCATCTCTACAGGCTCTCCGACTTTGGCTTCGTTTTTGTCCAAAGATATCAGAAGCTGCGCTTCGGCTTTGCTGGAGGCGGCGGAAGGCACATCCACCACATGGATTTCGAGGGGCTTGGTTTGAAGAGTCCGCCCATCCACTTTTACCTCCAATGGAGGAATCGTCACATCCTCCATCGGTGCGAATGTATAACTCTTGGTGAAAGATCGCTTCACGCTACCGTTTACAATCGAAATACTGGAGCTCTTTGCAGTTCCCAGTATCGGGTATTTTCCGATCTCTCTTACAGTTGGAAATTCCACATCTCCGCCTTGGGCTCGGATCGTGAACGTAACCGTATCTCCACGAGTCACTTCGGGTTTATCGACCTCTATATGCACATTGGCAGCCCAGATCCATACCGGAAGCAAAAGCGCCAGAAACCATATATATCTTCTATCACCATGGTTTCGTCTCATCGGGGCTCCTTTTTCTATTTTTTCCCGTAGGCAGTGGCAGCATCAACGTAGGGATGCCTCTTTGGTTCAAAACTTTGTTCCATTTTCTAACCTCCATATCGCTGATAGGAGTTCTCTTTTTCGCTTCGGCACGCATCTGCGCCTGCCGCGCTTTCTGCTCTTTTGTCATACTCCTCTTTTTTTCACTCTGTTTTTTGCCATTTTCCCCGCTTTTTTGGGGTTTTTCTCCATTGCGATTCTCTCTGTTTCGACTCTCGGATTTTTTCTCTTTTTTATCGGATCTATTTTTTTCCGAGCCTTTTTTGTTGTCCGACTCTTTTTTGGATCCATTACCGCTTCCGTTTTTCTCTTTGGACTTTTTATCCTGGGATCCATTCTGATTCTTTTTTTGGTTCTTTTTACTCTTTTTATCTTTTCTCTTCTTCTCTTTGAGTTTTTTCAAAAGCTCCAGATTGTATCGCGCATTTTCGTCCTCTTCTATTTTCAGCGCCTCTTCATAGGCTTTGATAGCCTCGTCGATCTTCCCCATATGCGCGTAGCAGTTTCCGATATTGTAAAGTTTTTTGAACTTCAGCTTAGGCGATTTTACGGCCTGAAATTTCTTGAGCGCATCTTCGTAGCGGCCGGCCTTATAAAGAGCGTCCGCTTCGTCAAAAAGCGCTTCCTGGCTACCCTCTTTGGCAATTTTTTCATACTCCCTTGCCGCCTTCTCGTATTCATGTTTCGCGTAAGCTTCTTTCGCCTCTTTTAGCGTCAAAAAGTCCGTTACTCCCGCATGGGAAAAGAGACAAAAAGAGGCCAAAAGCAGTATATATCTCATGTCATCTCTCCTCTTCGGCGAGGTGGAGATATCCATGCTCCCCAAAAGAGCAGCAGCGAGAGAGCGAGCGGATAGTAAAATAGCTCTTCACGATCGCGGATCGTATGTGATTTGCGCTTTTGCGCCTGTACTCTCTGCCTGATCGCTTCAGCCATCTGCCGCATATCGCCGGACGATAAAGAAAACGGCATATACACTCCTCCTGTCTTTTGGGCAAGCTCTTTTACCGCGGGATTGAGCCTGGTGATAACGATATCTCCATTCTCGTCTCTTATCACGCCGTTTTGGGTTTTCATGACACCCCCTTTTTTGGTACCGATCGCATATACGAATACCCGTATGCCGTGACGCCTGGCATACTCTATCTCTTTTGAAAAATCTTTGGTATCTCCGCCATCGGTGAATATGAGCAGCGCTTTTTTGTCTCGGTCTTTCAGCAAGGTTTGAGTCACCTCCAGCGGAGCCATCATATCAGTTCCTTTGAGCGAGACATACTCGAGCCCCATATGTTTGACCAGATATCCAAGCGATGCAAAATCGTGTGTCAGGGGCGATACGAGAAAAGCTCTGGAGCTAAAGCCGATAACGCCTATGCGGGCATCTTTCATTACATCTAGAAGATCGAAAAATTTCCGCTTCGCCAGCTCGAATCTGTTTGGATATACATCATCGGAAAACATCGATCGGGAGATATCGAACGCCACGACCAGATCTATCGTCTCCTGCTCCACTTTTATCTCGCCTCTATCTACGACCGGCCTCGCAAGCGCTACGATAGCCAGCGCCATCGCGGCAAGCAAAAGCAGGCGTCTTTCTCCTCTTCCGAGCCATCCACTGTTGCGAACCATCTTTCTATACAGCTCCGGGGTGAAGCGGCGCCTGAGAGATTCGCCGCCCTTTTTGGCCAAAATCCACAAAACAGGAAGAGAGGCCAGCAATATCAATAGATACGGATAGACAAATTCCACTACACTCTCCTCTTTCTGCCTATTTTGCCAAGCACCAATACAGCCATCAACAAAAGCGCCGCAGAGAGTGGCCACATATAGAAATATCTCTTTTTGACATAGCGGTTTCCTTCTATTTCACTCTTTTCGAGCCTGTCTATCTCTTTATATATCTCTTTCAGTTTTTCGACGGAATCCGCTTCGAAATATCTTCCGCCCGTCTCCTGGGCTATCTTGCGAAGCACATAGGGATTGAAGTCGCCAGGCTGCCCTACCCCTATCGTATAGACCTTTATTCCATATTTTTTGGCGGTATTTATAGCCACTTCCAGCGGTACCGTGCCGGCATTGTCCATACCATCCGTCAGCAAAATAGCTATCTTTCGCTTGGCGTGGGAGTTTTTAAAAAGCTTCGTACTCATAAAAAGCGCTTCATACAGCGCGGTTCTGTTGGTTCCCGCGATACCGACCTCCACTTTGTCGAGCAGCCTCAAAAGAGACTCTTTATCGTATGTAAGAGGGACCGCCACGTATGCAAAATCGGCAAAAATCGTCAATCCTATCTTGTCGTGCTTTCGCTCTTTTATAAATTGGGTTACGATATTTTTGACGATATCAAACTTGCCGTTTTGGGCCATAGATCCACTGGCGTCGAGTATCAGCGATATCTCGTATCCCTTGTCGCGCTCCAAAACCACTTCATCTTTGATTACGGGACTCGCCAAAGCTGTAACGAGCAGCGTAAAAGTCAAAAATCTCATCCATTTTTTGCCCGTAGGCCGACTTTTGACGATATCCGCCAGCCGGTCCGCACCGGGAAACAGTATTGTCTCCAACCTTGCAGGACACCACTTTTCACATATTAGATAAAGGAGGATCAACAAAAACAGCCATGGATATTCAAAAACGAAGTGTTCCATTACAGCACCTCCTTTATCAGCCGTTCCATAGCATCCTTATCCTCTTTCGCCAAAGGAGGCACGCTCTTTTTGTATTTATGCCGATTCAACCCTCTTTTGATATCCTCGAAGCGCTTCAGCTTCCGCTCGTCACCCCTTATCAGCATCGGCAGATATTCGTCGAATGTATATACTGCCGATTTGGCATCTTTGAAATCGATACCTTTCAGCTTATCTTTGGCAATCTGCACGGGATCTTCTCTTCTTCGAGCAACCAGAGTGCGCCTTGTATATTTTTTGTAAAGCCAAAAACCCATCAGCGCCACGAACATCGCCGCTACGACGATTATGGACAAAAACATCCACAACGAGTGATCCGGCACCTCCACAGGAGGGGAGATATCTCTTAGCTTTTGAAGAGTTGCGTTCAAATCGGCACTCATTTTAGCATCTCCCTCAGCTTGATAAACGGATCTTCATCGGTATATATTTTTGTAAATCCGATTCTGTTTTTCAGAAAATGACTTCTCCATCCGGCATCGAGCTGCCGTATCTCGCTTCTGAAACGCTCCAGCGCCCTTTCGTCCAGATCGATAGTGTGAACCTGTGCGCTCTCCGGGTCTTGGAGGCTCCATACTCCCTCGATCGATGGGTCCTCTTCGAAACGGTCCCGGACCATGGCGATGTAGAGCTCGTGCTTGGCTCCAAGAAACGAAAGATCCGCCTCGTTTTTGAAATCGCCCACAAGCACGACGATAGAGCGCTGCTTCACAGTTTGCAACAGGTAGTCGGCAAAGGCCTGAAGATCGGACTTTTTATGAAGCATTTCAAGCGAGAGAGCATCTTCTACCTGGGCATAGATCGTGTTTTGGCTTTTTGTGGGCTTGTATCTGCGAACGGGCAATTCATCGAAAAAGATTGTCGTGACACGATCGGAATTTTTTATTGCCGAAAGGCCCAATAGAGCCAAAATTTCGGCTGCCACTTCCTGCTTTTGGCGTACAGAACCAAAATACAAAGAACCTGAGACGCAAAGCCCCAGAACGATATTGAGCTCCCGCTCTTCGTTGAAAACGTTGATATAGGGCTTTTGCTCCCTAGCGGTAACGTTCCAGTTTATCTTTCTGACGTCGTCACCGTAACTGTACTCCTTGAGTTCGGCAAAATCGATCCCGTTTCCCTGAAAGGCGGAGATGTTGTTTCCGATATTCTGACCGAAAAGCCTGCGCCTGGTCTTTATCAGTATCTCTTTTGTTTTGGCCTTCATGGCAGCGGTATAGCCTTTTGGATCTCTTCGATAACTCTGTCGCTCGAGACTCCAGCGGCTTCGGCTTTGTAATTCAGAATGATCCTGTGGCGCAATACGTCATGGAGCACTTCCGTGATATCTACCGGACTGACGTAATCCTTGCCGTGGATCAGCGCCACGGCCCGGCTGGCTCTGTACAGATCGATCGATGCTCGCGGACTGGCGCCAAACTCGATATACTCGGCCATCTCGCTCAAGCCGTATCGGGAAGGAAACCTGGTGGCAAAGATCAATTTAAGCATATACTTCTGGACCGCATCATCCACATGGATATTGGAAAGCTCTTTCTGCATCGCGGAGATCTCTTCCTTTCCGGCAGCCTGCACACTCTCTTCGAACCCTTTGGCCGCGACACGGTTTACGATCTCGAACTCCTCTTCGATCGTGTTGTATCCGACATCCACCTTGAGCATGAATCGGTCCAGTTGCGCCTCAGGAAGCCGATATGTACCCTCCTGCTCTACGGGGTTTTGTGTCGCAAGAACCAAAAATGGCCTCTCCACCCGGTGCGTCTCGTCGGCGATCGTAACCTGCTTTTCCTGCATCACTTCCAAAAGCGCCGACTGCACCTTCGCGGGCGCGCGGTTTATCTCGTCAGCAAGCAACAGATTGGTAAACACAGGCCCGCGCTTTATTTTGAATTCGGCATTTTTGGGATCGTAGATTTCGGTACCAGTGATATCGCTCGGAAGCAGATCGGGCGTAAACTGCACCCTTTTGAACTCGAGCCCGAGGCTTTTGGCCAAAGCGTTCACAGCCGTGGTCTTCGCAAGCCCAGGCACCCCTTCCACCAGCAAATGCCCTTCACACAGCAGCGCTATCAGCATAGCATCCACGAGATGCTCATGCCCGACAATCACCTTCCCGACCTCTTTTTTTATAGCTTCTATAGTTTGATTCATTCAATCTCTCCACAATTTTTGATGTTATTATAAGAGAAATTGCCTAATATGCATCAATGGCAGGTAAATGGAAGGTAAACCGGGGACAATCATTCCCATTTTGGCAAAGCATGGAAGGTCGATTTTACATTTTCAGGATCGAAATAGATTGACTCGGAGGGGAAGGCGAATTCCAGATCGTTACGCTCGAGAATTTCCCAGATTTTAAGCATCACGTCCTGTTTTACCTTCAACCACTCCTCCCAATTTACGGTTTTACTGAAACAGTAGATCAAAATATTTACTGAAGAGTCGGCAAACTCGTCCAGATAGACCAAAAGAGTGCTTTTGATGCCATACTTGTCTTCGATGGAGACCAGTTTCTTCTCCCGCATCGATCTCTTTTTTACGATTTTCTTGTCCACATTTTTTGGAGTCGCTATATCGGGATGGTCGATTAGCATAGTGTGGATCTCGTCAATCGCAGTCATCAGATTCTCTCTGCGCGAACCATATGTTACGCCCACATACATCTTTATACGCCGCCCGATCGTACGTCGATTCCAGTTTTTCAGCGCGGAGTTTGCCAGTGTCGCATTGGGCACGACGATCAGCGCATTGTCGAACGTACGAATAACCGTGCTGATAAAGCCGATCTCCACGACAGTACCTTCCACATCTTTCGTTTCGATCCAGTCACCTTGCGAAAACGAGTTGTCAAAGATAATTTTCAAAAGGCCAAAAAAGTTACTGAGAGTGCTTTGTGCCGCAAGTGCCACGGCAAGACCACCGATACCCAAAGATGCCAGAAGGCCTGTAATATTCACACCCATTCGCACCAGCAGCATAATAAGAGCGACGATAACTATCGTGATTTTGACAATCGATAAAATCAGATTTATCAACTCCTGCCTGACCTCTTTGGTTTTGGCCTTCTCCTTTTTGAGAAGATATTCAAAAAATATCGAATCGACAACGAGTATCAAGATATAGGAAATTATAAGAAGATATACGGCATAAAATAGCAGCAAAACTGCCTCGTCAAGAGGTTTCGGATAGATCAAAACCTCGATGCCAAGCTCGAATCCAAAGGTGAGTATCAAAAGAAAAAGCGGTCGCCTGAGTTTTTCGAGATTGTAGAGCAAAAGCTCGTCGATCTCGTTTTCCTCTTTCATGATCAGATGTTTCAAAACCGCATACACTTTATAGTATATGACGAAACTAGAACCCCATGCCAAAAGCATGATCAATAAAAAGATGGAGAGCCTGCCCATATCAAGATGCAAGTACCGAAGCGCAACGTTGATCTGCGCAAAAGATGGCACGCTGTTGATCTTTTCGATCAGTTGGTCGAGGTTGAACAGTGATGCAAGGGATCGGTAGCGCAAAAGAGCCGGATTCGCATCCAAATAATCGAGTATATCGTTGAAAAAATCTCTGTGCATGGATAGCTCTCTAAAGTTTTCAACGATAGCTTTGGATATTTTGTCATTTCCCGAAAGCGCTGCATCATATTTGGTTTTGTAACTATCTATATCTATCTGTTTTAGCCTGCTCTTCTCCTTCGCTATCCGCTTACGCAAAGTGTCGACATCCATTTCGGTCCAGGAGTCGGCCAGATAGACGAAGAATCGATATATCCGCTCTTTGACAAAAAGTACATCGAGTGCGATCCTGTCTCTAGTCACTGCAAATTTGTAACCATATTTGGTGTTGGCGGCGATTCTGGTTTTGAGTTTGGCGCGAAGGGATTGAGCTTTTTTGGGATTGAAAAAAGGGTTTTTGGGGTCACGCACCTCATAGGGTTTCTCTTTCAAAAGAGCGATAAGCTCGTTGAATCTTGCCAAACGGGCATCTATCAACGACGAAAGATCCGCCTGCACTTTTAAAGAGGTGGTGTTGCTCTCTTTTTTGGACGGCGCAGCGGATGCCGTAGCGCCCTCTTTTTTCTTCTGCTCCAAAGGGGAATGGATATTCTCCTTTTTTTCCGCCGGTTGCACCTGGGTTTGCTGATAAAACTTTTTTTCTATATCCATGAGTGTCTGCCAGAAACCTCCTGCTGCAAACAGAAGAGTGGCGAGCAATATCGGCAGAAAAATTGCAGTCTTTTTCATACTTTCGCCTAATCGAAAATTACAGTTTTATTGGCGTATATGAATATTTTATCCTCAAGTGCGAGCTTCAAAGCTTTTGCCAATACGATCTTCTCCACATCCTTGCCTGCGCTGCGCATCGTCTGCCAATCCATAGCATGCGTGACAGGTATGACATCCTGGGCTATGATAGGCCCCTCGTCGAGATTGTTGTTCACAAAATGGGCTGTAGCACCGATGATTTTGACTCCCCTGTCATATGCCTGTTTGTATGGATTTGCACCGATGAATGCAGGCAGGAAGGAGTGATGGATGTTTATTATGCGTTCATCGAAATGGGATACGAATTCAGGCGTCAATATTCGCATATATTTTGCCAAAACGATATAATCCACATCTCCCAATTTCTGAATCTCGGCAAGGATCTTCCCTTCGTGCTCGGCCCGTTGCAATCCTTCGTGACTTACATACGCATAGGGAATTTCGAACTTTTCCACCAAAGAGCGAAGCGTATCGTAGTTGGATATGACTCCGATGATTTCCGCCTCGAGCTCTCCCGCTTCATGGCGTATCAATATATCGCCAAGACAGTGGCTCTCTTTGGTGGCCATCAGCACCACCCTCTTTGGGCGGGGCTCCACCAGCCGAATGCGCGCCTTTTGCGGAAGCACCAGTTTCAGCTCCGCTTCCAGTGCCATCGGATCGAATTTTCCACTCACTTCGCTTCGCATAAAAAACTTACCGTTTTGCGCATCCACAAATTCACGGTTCTTTTCTACATTCAGCCCGAAATCGAAAAAAGCCTTGCTTATTTTATAGACGAGACCTTTCTCGTCCTTGCAATCGATCAATACGCGAAAATATCTTGTCATTTCGATCCTTTTTTAAGGGTATTCAATCACCCATCGTTCACACCGAAGCGCATCCTGACCGCGGCCAATATTCTGCGTCTTAGCTCTTTGCCCAATGCAGGGCCGGCATAGCCCTCCTCGAGCAGATCGGCAGGACGAACGCCCGGATCAAACTGCTTGGCGTAAATCCCCAAGCGTTTGCTCCTATCGAATACATCATCTGCATATATTCCCAGCCATTGCCTGATCGGAAAACGGAGTGAAAGCGCTCCAAGAAAGCGATCGGTAATACGACGAGGCACTCTTTTTTGTAGTTTCAATATCTTTTTGTAAATGTTGGGGGTATTGATCGCTTCGCAGAGCTTTTCGCCACTTTTATGCATATCGCTCGAGAGTATGAAGAGAAAATAGTAGGGGCGCATCGCACCGTCTTCCAGTTTTCTGGCTTTGACCATATGCCTGGCCATCTTCATAAACGATCCTCTGTCGAAAGTAAACCCTAACAATTTGGCATCGATACGAAGGTCGTCCAGCGCAAAAAGGCCATAATGGAGCCACTGCGCATTGAACATCTTTTCAAACTCCCAGAAAATTCTCTCCGATGTAAGGTCGGAAAGATCCATTTGGCACATCAATGTACGGCTTTTTGATTCGATGCGGAATTTAAGACGCGCCGAAAACTGCATCGCCCGCAGCACACGAAGAGAATCTTCGACGAATTTTTCAGGATCTACGACTCTGATGATCTTTTTGTCTATATCTCTCAGGCCTCCCCAATGATCGACGATTTGCCCTGTTTTCAGATCGAGCATCAGCGCATTCATCGTGAAATCCCGTCGGCGGGATGCCTCTTTCGTATCGTGAGCTACAGCTACGGTAAAACCACGATGCCCACTTCCGCTTTTATGTTCGATTCTGGGCAGGGAGAGATCGATGTTTTCATACTTATAGACAAAAAAACTTTTACCTACGCCTTTGGCGCCGAGTTTTTCCATCGCATTCTCGAATGTATCGGGATCGACATTGAAACATTCGATATCCAGATCGTAAATTTCACGCCCCATTACCATATCCCGAACCGCGCCTCCGACCAGATAGAGCCTCGCCTGGGGTAGATTTTCACTAAAAAAGTGAAGAATTTTCAAAAGAGGTTTTCGTAGCTTCGAAGGGAGACGTTCGTAAATCCGGTCCAGATCGAGCGTTTGGCTGCGAGATTGCATTTTCGGTTCTATTTTTTGAGCGAATCGATACGCTCCTCCAAAGAGGCGAGAAGGTATTCCAAAAAGTTGAGAGTCAGATCTATTTTTGCTTCGACTCGTTTGTTGTTTGGCGACTGAAATCCCTCGAAAAGCACCAAAACCCTCTCTCGCATACGCTCCAGGAACTCCCTTTGCTCTTCAAGAAATCTGGCCTCCACCGAGCCTGTATCGTCCTCTTTTTGCATGAGCGCATCATTGTGTGGCTTCTCTTCGGCATCCGGCAGGCCGCATTCATCCCCAAGGTATGTATCGTTTACAGCTTCGGGCTCTTTCGCCGCCATTGCAGGCTCGACTTTTTCCACCTCTTTGCCGATCTCCTCGATCGTAGAGAGAATCACTTCTTTGAGCTCCATTGCCATCCTTTCACAATCTCCCAAGCCAGCGCTCGAATTCGAGCAGTTCATCGTCGCTCTCCATTTCGATAAAAAAACTCTTCATCTTTTTATCCACTCCTTTAAAGCGCCTGCGCACCCCCGAAAGTCGATGAATGGCGGCTCGCGCTTCACTGTTTTCAGGATCTTTTTTCAATATCTCTTTATATATCTCCAAGGCATCGCTCTTTAGCCCTTGAAGCTCATAAATCTGCGCGAGCGTGAGCGTTTTCAAACAGACCCTTTATGCCGCTCTATTTGCTGGCGTAGTTGGCGATAATGGAACCCATCTCGCTGGTAGAGCAGACCTCTTTTGCGTCAAATGCGCTCAAATCCTGCGTTCTATAGCCATCATGTAGCGCCTGTTTGATCGCCTGCTCTATCCGCAGAGCCGCAGACTCTTCATGCAGTGAAAAACGCAGCATCATAGCGGCACTGGCGATCGTAGCGATCGGATTGGCGATTCCCTGTCCGGCTATATCGGGAGCGGAACCGTGAATCGGCTCGAACAGGCCATATTTTTCTCCAAGAGACGCCGACGGCAGAAGCCCTATCGAACCGCTCAGCATGCTCGCCTCGTCACTGAGAATATCTCCAAATAGATTGCCTGTAAGTATGACATCGAACTGCTTGGGGTCGCGCACCAGCTGCATAGCCGCATTATCCACATACATATGCGAAAGCGAAACATCCGGATACTCTTTGGCGACCTCCTCTACGGTATCACGCCAAAGCTGGCTCACGTCGAGCACGTTGGCTTTGTCCACCGAACAGACGCGCTTGTTGCGTTTCATGGCGGTCTCGAACGCCACTTTGGCTATACGCACGATCTCGGGCTTGGTATAGACCATAGTGTTGAAAGCCTTTTCGCCATCGTTGCCTTTTGGCTGGCCAAAATATATCCCCCCGATCAACTCCCGCACAACGATCAGATCGACTCCCTGGATAACGGAAGGTTTGAGTGTCGATGCGTTGACCAATTCGTCATACACGGTAACCGGGCGAAGATTCGCGAAAACCTCCAACTCTTTGCGCAGTTTCAAAAGGCCTGTTTCGGGTCTTTTTTCCCTGGGGAGATTATCCCATTTATGTCCGCCTATCGCGCCAAACAACACCGCATCGGCCTTTTTGACTCCTTCGAGTGTCTCTTTTGGGGCCGGATCACCTGTCGCATCGATAGCCGCACCTCCCAAAAGATACTCTTCATATTTGAGCTCGAACCCCTCTTTGAAGCTTACCGCATCAAGGACCTTTACGGCCTCTTCTACAATCTCGGGGCCTATTCCGTCGCCTTTTATCAGCGCGATTTTGTAGCTGTGCATCATGCCTGCTCCCCTTTGAGCATCTCTGCCTTGGCATAATTGATAAGTCCGCCACAAGCAAGGAGCTCTTGCATGAAATCGGGGATCGGATGAAATTTATATGCGATTTTTTTGTTCAGATCTACAATATTTCCCTTATCCATCTCGATAGAGATAAGATCGCCTTCATTTATCTTGTCGGTCTCGTTGAGCTCGAAGATCGGAAGCCCCATATTGAAAGCGTTCCGATAGAAGATTCTTGCAAAGCTTTTGGCTACGACCGCCGATACGCCCGCGGCTTTGAGTGCGATAGGGGCATGCTCGCGGCTGCTGCCACATCCGAAGTTTTCGCCGGCTACGATGATATCTCCAGGCTGCATTTTGTGAACGAATTCGGGATCCGCATCTTCCATGACATGCTTGGCCAGTTCATGGGGATCGGAAGTGTTCAGATAACGTGCGGCGATAATTAGATCGGTATCGATATTGTCGCCGAATTTCCACACTTTTCCTGTAATGACATTCATATATTTCCTTTGGAAAATTGGCCTTCTGGCCGTAATTTTACGCGGATTATATCAAAAACATCCATTGGCTATTCTGATCAGCGCTTCAGATTGTTTACGATCTGAAGCATCTCGTCACTTGTCGTGATCGTTTTGGAATTGGCTTCATAGGCGCGCTGTCCGGTAATCAGATCGGTCATCTCCTCTACAAGCTGAACATTGCTCATCTCCACAAACCCCTGCCTGATTTGCCCCAGGCCGTCTTGTCCCGGCACGCCCTCTATCGGATCTCCCGATGCCGAAGTGTTTATATAGAGGTTATCTCCCAAAGAGTGCAGACCCGCGGGATTTATGAAGTTGGTAAGCTGAATCTGACCAATCGTAGTCGCCTCCTGCTGGCCCGCTTGCAGAACGGAAACGGTTCCATCGGTACCCACCGAAATGGATACGGCATCTTCCGGTATGACGATTTCAGGTGAAAGGGTAAATCCGTCGGAATTGACGATCGTCCCCGTTTTATCGAGCTTGAAGGCGCCATTTCTCGTGTATGCCTCCGTGCCATCGGGCAGCACTATCTTGAAAAAACCGTTCCCCGTTATAGCCATATCCAGATTGTTGCCGGTCTCTTTGAAGTTGCCCTGGGTGAATTGTTTGGCGATAGCGGTGGGTCGCACTCCAAGCCCCACGGAGATTCCGGTGGGCGATTGCGTCTGCTCGCTGGTCGAAGTGCCGGCGTACTCCAAAGTCTGATACATCAGATCCGCAAATTCGGCGCGCTGTTTTTTGTAGCCGATCGTGTTGACGTTAGCGATATTGTTAGAGGTGGTATCTATCTGCAGCTGCTGCGCCGCCATTCCCGTGGCGGCGGTATAGAGTGATCGCATCATTTCTCAATCCTTTTCTTAAGCTCGCACCGAAGCTAGTTTATTGATAGCGTCGTTATTCAGGTCGTTCATCTGTGTCGTCATCGCCTTTTGGTACATTTCCACAAGACGGTTCGTTTCGATAAGCGCCGTCATCTCCCGCACAGGATTGACATTCGCTTTCTCCAGCATCTTCTGGTGTACATCGGAGCTTCTTTTCACAATCTTCATCTCATCTTCCACTCTCCCTTTTTTGACAGTAAAATAGTTTCCGCCTTCGGGTTTCAGATTGTGCAGATCATCTACACTTACCACCATCAGGCGGCCAAGATAGACAGGTTCGTTTATCGCCGACTGGTCGATATATTCGATCCTTCCATTTTTATCTATCGAAATATCGGCGGCGTTGATGGGGATGGTGATCTTTTGACGATTGGTCAAATATGTATCCGACATAACGGGAAAACCGTCTTTTGTGACCAGCTCTCCATTTTCGTTTATTTTGAAGGAGCCATCCCTGCTCAAACGGATTCCAGCCGGAGTATCGATGGCGAAAAACAGATTTTTATCCCCGAGTGCAAGATCGAGCGGATTGCCGGTTTTGATCATGGAACCCATACCGAAATCTGTATATTCATCGACGATACGCGGAACCCTGTTGATCGAGCGGTTGAGAAATTTCGACGCTTCCACGGTATTGTTCTGCAATGGAAGCACATCACGCTTTTGCTGAAAAATACGCATAAAATCGCCAATAATCTCTCTTTGCCCTTTGTATCCTGCCGTATTGAGATTGGCAAGATTGTTACTGATGCGATCGAGTCTGTTAAACTGCGTAACCATAGCGCCAGTAACCGAATAGAATCCGTTTTGCATCACACGCCTTTTTAGTTAAAAGTACTATGCACAAAGCAACAACCGTTCCACTTTTTTGGCTCAACATTATTGCGATACTACCGATTTTTCAACATACTCATGGAAATTTCATATTTTTTTGGGTATAATCCGATTTTGCTTTAAAAGAGTTTAAAAAGCATATGAACGATGCCTCTAGGATCACACGGGGTTTTAGAGACGCCCTACAGGTTACAACGACCATAACTCCACCGACACATCAAGGAGCCCTCCCGACATGACAGCCAAAGAGCTTAACCAAGCACTGGAAAAACTTTTCGAAGAACACAAAAACGAAAAATACATCACATTCGAAGCGATCGTACAGCTTTTCGAAAAACAGCCGACCCTGGCTCAGGCAAAGACGGTTCTGAAACTCGCCAAAAAGCATGGTATCAAGATCATCACATCGAGTGAGCGCGCGATGCTTCTAAACATCAAAGAGGCTGAAAAAAGAAAGCAGGATCAACAGAAACTGAGCGACGAATCACTCGAAGAAGAGTTCGATTTTACCCGCGAAAAAGAGCTTCTGGAATGGTCCAGAAGCGATTCACCCGTACGGATGTATCTTCGCGAAATGGGGCAGATTCCACTCCTGACCAAAGAGGAGGAGATAGAGATATCCAAAAAGATCGAAATGGGGGAGGATATCATTCTCGATGCGATCTGCTCGGTTCCCTACCTGATCGATTTCATTCTCGACTACAAAGAGCCTCTAATCAACCGCGAAAGGCGGGTAAAAGAGCTATTCAAAAGCTTCGAGGAGAGCGATAGCGATAGTGATGAGGCCGATGAGGCCAAACGAAAGAGCTCCAAAGACGACAAGCGTGTAAAAAAAGTCAAAGAGTCTTTCAAAGCTCTTGAAAAAGCGAAAAAAGATTGGCTCAAAGCCCAGCAAAAAGAGCCTGCAGAAGATGCGAGCGAAGAGGAAAAGTTTCATTATCAGCTGATTCTTTCCTACAAAAAGAAGGTTCTCAAAGACCGGCTTTTGGATCTCGGCCCCACAAGCAAGCTTATCAACGAGCTGGTCAAGGCGATGGAGACGGCACTCAAAAGCGACGAAGGGTTCGAAAAAGAGCTCAAACGAATGGAGTATCGCCTCCCTCTTTTCAACGAGCAGCTCAAAGAGAATCACCAAAAGATCCTGGAGAATATCGTCAATATGTCAAAAGAGGATATCGCCTCCGCCGTACCCGAAGCTACGATGGTGAGCACTTATCTACAGATAAAAAAACTTTTTCAGACAAAAGAAGCCAGCAAAGACAGCTTCGATCTCGATCCGGAAAAGCTAGAAGAGATTCTTCAGCAGATCAAGCGTGGAAAAAAGATCGCCGAAGAGGCCAAGACGCGCATGGCCAAATCCAACCTGCGCCTAGTCGTCTCGATCGCCAAACGTTACACGAACCGCGGTTTGCCGTTTTTGGATCTTATCCAGGAGGGGAATATCGGCTTGATGAAAGCGGTCGATAAATTCGAGTATAAAAAAGGGTATAAATTCTCCACCTACGCTACATGGTGGATACGCCAGGCGATCAGCCGCGCCATCGCCGATCAGGCCAGAACGATCCGAATTCCGATCCATATGATCGAAACGATCAACCGGATCAACAAGATTATGCGCAAACACCTTCAAGAGACCGGAAAAGAGCCGGATGTCGAGACGATCGCAAAAGAGGTTGGCTTGAGTGTGGACAAAGTCAAAAACGTCATCAAGATCACCAAAGAGCCTGTCAGTCTCGAAGCGCCTGTCGGTAGCGAAGAGGATGGGCGATTTGGGGATTTCATCGAAGACAAAAGTTCCGCAAGTCCTGTCGAATCCGTCATGAAAGAGGATCTCAAAGAGCAGATAGACGATGTACTCGATCAGCTCAACGAGAGAGAGAAAGCGGTAATTTCGATGCGCTTTGGCCTAATGGACGACGAGAGCGACCGCACCCTCGAAGAGATCGGAAAAGCGCTGAATGTAACGCGTGAACGAGTCCGTCAGATCGAAAGCAGCGCCATCAAAAAACTGAAACACCCCAAGGTGGGACGAAAGCTCAAAAACTACATTGAAGAGTGACGAGTGAATACAAAGAGAGGTTCTCGTCAAAAGCGAAAGGTTTTTGGCGATGGATCGAATGGATTTCATGAATTTTTATGAAAAGTGGATCGAGCACGACTACAATCCCTGGATCATATTCGACGGCCAGGGAAAAGTGCTCACTCTCAACCAGGAGGCACAATACCTGCTGGCAGAGGTAAAGGCCGCCGAAATATACCGGCTCGCTCTAGCTTATGCCAACCACTCCTATGGTTTCAAAACGACGATGATGGATCTGGAATTTGGAGGATACGAGTTTTTTGGAATCATGGTCGGATACGAAGACAGCGACACCATAGCGATCAAGCTCTACCAGAAACCTCCCGAGCGTATTCACGAACCGAAATTGAGATCACTCGAATCCCACAATCTCTACTCGTTGATTGATCTTGCGATCAGCACATCTTCCATTGGCCGGAAACATGGTTTTACGACTCTTTTGGATCCCGCGCTCCCGGATCTCAAAATCGATCCTGAAAAATTCATTCAGCTGCTTGCCGGCATATTTGAGTGTTTCAGCGATGAAAAGTCCGTCGAAGTCGCACTGACACTCAAAACCGGAGAGACGCTCAAATTCGAAGGAAAACGCCATCCGATCCTACTGCTTGCAACGGAAGGCGTGCAGAATGAATCGTGCCAAAAAGAGAGGCTCAAGCACCTGGCTAACGGAATCAACGGGTTCGTTACATACAAAAAAGAGCGCATTCTTTTTCAGATGCCGATAATCACCGGGTAAGGTAGAGCCACAACGCCAATGCAAGAGGAGATGATCCGGCTCCGAAAAAATAGAAAACCGGATCGAAAAGCCCCTCCTCCATCAGCCATATCACACCCAGAATCAAAACGATGTAGGCAGCGAGACGATATATAGAGATGGCCGGCTTCGCTGATTTGAGTATCGAGCCAAACGAACGTCGGCTCTTTTTGAGCTTCGCTCTCTCCTCTTTCATCAAAGCCGATACATTTGTGTCTCGATCGTCTGCAGCCTTGACCGTTTCGGCCAAATCACTCTCTTCCCATAGACCGTATCTGTCGTCCACGCTATCCACTGCGTCTTGTGTTTCGTAAGCGTTTTTCGAGCCATCGGAGCCAGATACCATCTGCCAATACCCCAGCATGGATGCGCCGACCACCAAAAGCGCGCTCCAAAATCCCGTCTCGAAATTGATCGCCGCCACATCGCCTCCTGCATAAAAGGCTCCAACCGCCCCAACCACTGCGAGTATGAAGAGAAAGATTACGGGTTTACGCATCCTCTTCATCGTCCATATCGGAATAGTTTTTGTATCGAGGATCGTTTTTCAGTTCATTCAGAGATTTCATCTGTTTTTTATAGGCTTTATATACATTCAATCCCGCCGCGGCGACTCCCCAAAATACACCGACCCAAAAAAGCCACTCGATGCCAAAGAGCTTTTTCATTCCGATTCCAAGCCCTACTCCGATCAGTACGGCCACAACCATCGATATACCGAGAGACAGATCGTTGGCGCCCTCGATAACCTTTTTTACCCTCTTTTCTCTGGGTCTTTGTTCCATATCTTCGGAAGAGTTTTCGCCGGACTCCTTTTGCATCACATCGCTCCCAACACTTCATGTGCATTACGAATCGTCTCGTCGATCATCACCTCCGTGGTGCGGGTACATATGAATCCCGTCTCGAACTGGCTGCATGCGAAATAGAAGCCTCGATCGAGCATTGCACCGTGGAAGTGAGCGAATCGCTCGGTATCGCTTTTGAGGGCATCATCGAAGTTTTTGACCGGATTTTCGTTGAAAAAGAAACCGAACATACTTCCTCTGACATCCACCTGAAGAGGAATATCATGCTCCTCGGCAGCCGCTTTCAGCCCATCGACAAGCCTTTGCGCGCGCATCTGCAGCACTTCATAGAGAGCTACATCGGCTTTCAGCTGCCTGATCTGAGTCAGACCGGCTGCCATGGCTACCGGATTTCCGCTAAGAGTTCCTGCCTGATAAACCGGTCCTTCCGGGCTCAGCATCGCCATAATATCCGCACGTCCGCCAAACGCTCCTACCGGCATTCCCCCGCCGATCACCTTGCCCAGAGTAACAAGATCGGGCACAACGTCCACGATCCCTTGAGCGCCGAGCAAAGATGCCCTGAAGCCGCTCATCACTTCATCGAAAATCAACAAAGCGCCATGCCTGTCGCAAAGCTCTCTTAGATCTTTCAAAAACGACTCCTCGGCAGGAACCAACCCCATGTTTCCGGCGATCGGCTCGATCACCACGCATGCGATATCGTCGCTTGCCAAAAAGCAGGCTTCAACGCTCTTTATATCGTTGTAATCGGCCAGCAGCGTATGTTTGGCAAAATCGGCCGGCACGCCCGGAGAGTTTGGCGATCCAAACGTAACCGCACCGCTTCCGGCTTCCACGAGTAGCGAGTCGCTGTGCCCGTGGTAGCACCCTTTGAATTTTACGATATCGTCGCGCCCCGTATATCCTCTGGCAAGCCGTATCGCGCTCATTACCGCCTCGGTGCCACTGTTTACGAACCGTATCTTGTCGATAGAATCGAAAAGCTCCACGATCTCTTCGGCCAGCTCGGTCTCCAGCAGCGTCGGTGTTCCGAAACTCAGTCCCTTGCGGGCCGTCTCTATCACGGCTGCTTCCACTGTAGGATCGCAATGACCGAAAATCAGAGGCCCCCAGCTCTGCACATAGTCCACATATCGATTGCCATCTATATCCACGAGGTATCCACCCTCTCCTCGATCTATAAAAGGCGGCGTGCCGCCGACACTGCCAAAGGCGCGAACAGGTGAATCTACACCTCCCGGAATCACTCTCTTGGCCTCTTCGTACGCTTCTATGCTCCTTGTATGTTTCACTCTCGAATCCTTTTGGCGTAATGGTTGTTTCATAATAGTGGGTATTATAGATAAAAAGCGGTTAATAAAGTATAATATCGCCTGATTGAATAAAAAGCGGGAGCGTGATGAATCGGCGAAAAGTTTTTACATTTTTTCTATCGCTGCTGATTCATGGCGCCGTTTTGGCAGTCGCCTGGATATTTTTGCACAACGAAAATTTAAAGCCGACGGCAAGCAGTGCGCGTCACGTACAGCTCTCTCTTAGCGATTTCATAACCACCCCTCAGGCAGCGCCCTCTTCCAAATCATCGAGTCATCCGGGGAAAAGCGCCGCTCCTCCGATAAAGCCCACCCCCGTCTCCATACCCAAACCCACTGTAAAACCTCGCACAGCCCCACAAAAGAGTGTGCAGAAAAAGGGGTCTTTATCCAGGTCAAGCAAGAGACCCAAAAAAAGGGTGGCGCATCACATCAAGCGAAAACGAACTTCCAAAAAAAAGGCTTTCAAGGCGGATAAATCATCTCGAAAAAAAGCCTCCACACCCACCAGGGCGCTCCCTGCCTCCAAGCCAAAACCACCCAAGCCTTCGAAAAAAACCTCCCCGCTCTCACAACTGGCCAGCGCACTGGGCGCACCCGCAAATCCATCGCCACCCAGGCCTGCAGCGCCGAGCATCGATCAGATCAACAGAGCTTTTTCGAAAAAAACTTTTTACGCTCTCTATAAAGATGAATTCGACCGCTTCTCCCCTACTCAAAGAAAATTCATAGAAAACAACCTCGCCAGAATCCAGGGGATCACCCAGCACTATCTGACACAGCGCGGATACCCGCCATTTGCTGGAGAGATGGGGCAGCAAGGCACCAATGTCGTCGAATTCTACCTTCTACCAAACGGAGACATCACGGGGCTTAAAATCATCACTCCGACCGGCTTCGAACAGCTCGATCAAAACTCCATCGATACGATCAAAACAGCCTACAAAGATTATCCTCACCCCAAAGAAAAGACAAAAATCCGTTTCTATATCCACTATTCCATTTATTGAAACAAATTACACATAAAGCCGATGAAAGGTTTTTCGTTATGCTTCTATATACACCCTTTGCCCGAGCCGTACTCTTCAACTATTTTGTTGTTCCAGCCTCTTGAAAAGAGCCAGTATGTTTTTGGCATTTTTGTAGATAGGCTCGTCGACAAAGCCCAGCTCTTCATCTGCGAATCCGCTCGAATCGTCTCTGGACTCGAAAAGCTCTACGACTCTCTGCGCCCACAATCGCTCCTCTTCATCCGGCATAAATACACGATTGGCGATCTCCGCTTGCAGAGGAGATATGCATCCCTTGGCGTGATATCCCATCTTCTTTTCGAGCAGGCACCAGTTTTCGAAACCATCCACATCGTTATATTCCTGGTAAACAAAAGATACGGGCAACACTCCAAGCACCGAACTTTCAAGCAGAAAACGGCTCAAGATCGCCAACATCGTGGGATTGTGAAGCTGCATCACCGAAATTGGCAGATTCATCGATGCCAAAAGATCGTAAACTCCCAGATAAAACGCCTCCACCCTGGGCGAAAGGCGCAATGAATCCAGAGCCCTCCACGCCTCCTTCGTCTCTATCGACAGATGCAGACAAATGCGCTCGTCAACCAATTCGAGCGCCTCTTCCACATCTGCGGCGCTTTTTATTTTAGGCACCCTGATCGCATCCGGCAAAACGGTATTCAGATAGGCAATCTCATCTCTTCCTCCGCTCTCTATCGGATTGATACGCACGACAGTTTTGGAAAAAATTCTCTCCGCTCTGCCAAGAAACAGACCGATTAAATGCAAAGCCGTCTCTTTCAGCTCCGCGGCAACGCCATCTTCGAGATTGAGTATCGCCATATCGGCGCCGAGATCATCGAGCCTGTTCAGATGTTTCACCCTGTGCCCCGAAACCATCAACGCACTTCTCACAAATCCGACCTTGGCCCTTGCATGTTGGGGCGAACCATTTCGCATCGCCTCCATGGATGCAATGTCCTTTCGCTCTACCATCTCTTCGATGGCCGCCAACTCTTCTTTGTTGAATATCATTACTGCTCCTCGTGAAGATAGGTATATATGGCCCTTATTTCACTATCGGTGAGAAAATATGTGGGCATGATCCTATGGCGTGATTTTAGATTTCTTCGAAGCTGTTTCATCGATACGCTCCTGATATCGGGCCCCTTCAGAATCACTTTTTTGCCATCGTCGATATAAGCGGCGATTACAGCTCCTTCTCCTTTTTTGCCATGACAGTTGATGCATCCGATACCACGTGGATTTTTATAGAGCATCTGGCCATATTCGTATTGGGTTATGAAAGACTCCTCAGCCCAATCCGGTATATACATGAAAAAAACGATAAAAAAAAGAGCCAAACGTGCCACTAACCACCTTTTAATCAATTATTGGTTACGATTTTAGCCAAATTGTGATTAAGGATATGCGCAATGCAGATAATAGACGGCAAGAATCTGGCAAAAAAGATCAGAGAAGAGGTTGCCGAAGAGGTCGAACTTTTAAAAAAAGACCGCGACATCACGCCGGGTTTGGCAGTCGTACTGGTCGGCGACGATCCGGCCAGTCACGCTTACGTCAAAATGAAAGCCAGAGCGTGCAAAGAGGCGGGCATCTACTCCATTACTCACGAAATGCCCGAAACCATCAGCCAAAGCGAGATCGAAGAGACGATCGCCATGATGAACAAAAATCCGAATATCGACGGCATTTTGGTACAACTGCCTCTCCCTCCACATATCGATACGACAAAAATTCTCGAACTGATCGACCCGAAAAAGGATGTCGATGGTTTTCATCCCTACAACTTTGGAAGACTGATGACGGGACTCGATGGATTCGTTCCCTGCACTCCACTTGGCGTAATGGAGATGCTCGGAGCCTACGACATCGACCCCAAAGGGAAAGATGCCTGTGTGGTGGGCGCCAGCAATATCGTAGGCAAGCCGATGGCCGCACTGCTTCTGAACGCATTCGCCACTGTGGATGTCTGCCATATCCACACCAAAGATCTTGCCGCGCACACCAGTCGCGCCGACATTCTGATCGTCGGTGTCGGAAAAGCCGGTCTCGTTACCGAGGAGATGGTCAAAGATGGTGCCGTGGTGATCGATATCGGCATCAACAGACTCGAAGATGGCTCTTTGGCGGGTGATGTAGATTTTGAGGGTGTCGCATCCAAGTGCAGCTATATCACACCCGTGCCAGGCGGCGTAGGGCCGATGACGATCGCCATGCTTTTGAAAAACACCATCAAAGCGGCAAAAGAGAGAAAATGAGCAATAACGATACAAATCAAACCGAAATTCCAGGCGAAGAGAAAAAACCGCACTGGACGATCCGCCTTTACAGATGGTCCAATACCTGGACAGGCACTGTCGTGATCGTTTTACTGGTTATCTTCTTTGTAGCGCAGGCTTTCGTCATTCCCAGCGGATCGATGAAAAACACTCTGCTTATCGGGGACCACCTCTTTGTCAAAAAATTCGCATACGGAGTGCCCACTCCCCATATCCCCTGGCTGGAAGTTCCGGTTTTGCCGGACTTCGATGGCGATGGGCATGTCATAAAAGCCAAAGGGCCAAAAAGAGGCGATATCGTAATATTCCGCTATCCGCGTAATGAAAAGATCCATTACGTCAAACGCTGCGTGGCGGTAGGCGGAGATATTCTTTTCCTGCATGACAAGGAGCTCTATCTGCATCCACATGAAGGAAATGAATATACCGCAGCCCACTATCCAAAAGAGAAGATCGTCCATATAGGTGATACGCTTTTTGTAAAAAATCCATACAGAGACGAATTTCCAGGTATCCACAACGATCCGAACATCACCATGGATGGGTACCAGCCAATGGAACTTTTCGAGTTTGGCCCGGTCAAAGTCGAAAAGGATCACTGGTTCATGATGGGCGATAACCGTGACCACTCCAACGACAGCCGCTTCTGGGGAACGGTTCCCTATCGCCTCATCGTAGGTAAACCGTGGTTTATATATTTCAGTTGGGACAAAAACTATATGATCAGATGGGACCGCATCGGACGCAATGTAGAAACGCTTGAAAGAGAGAAGCCGCGTTATGTGGAGTGAAATGGATATCGTCAAGATAGCAGCGATCGTGCTTTCGCTGATGGTGGCTATCATCGGGCACGAAATTATGCACGGATATGTAGCATATCGCTATGGTGACACTACAGCAAAAGCCGCCGGAAGGCTGAGTGTCAACCCTATCGTACATGTAGATCCAGTCGGCACTATTCTTGTGCCTGCTCTTTTGTATATCAGCGGCGCTCCTTTTCTGTTTGGATGGGCCAAACCGGTTCCGGTCGATATCAGAACCGTCATTATGAACGGAGGCTACAAAGCCGCTGTCGCCGTCTCGCTGGCAGGCGTAAGCTACAACTTCGCATTGGCGGTGGCGGCATCGCTATTGCTAGGCTTTTTTGAAAATCCTCATTCAATTTTCAGCGCCTTTATAGCTCTTTTTCTGATGTATTCGGTCATCTACAATGTCGTTCTTGGGGTTTTCAATCTATGGCCTTTTCCGCCACTCGACGGCGCCAACGCTCTTCGTTTTCTGGCTATGGAGTTTCGGTGGCAGCCGGTAATCGATATCCTAAACAAAATAGAGCCGATTGGCATGGTATTGCTGATCGTAGTCATAGCTACACCTTTGGCGGATTTTTTCTTTCTGCCTGCACAATGGCTTATCGGCCTGTTGCTGAGATAACGCTATAACAAAATCAAAAAAAGGAATTTTTCATGAAATACTATATCGGAAGTGATCATGCGGGATTTGCCGTAAAGGGCTTGGTAGCGCTCATGCTGATAGAACGGGGTCATGAAGTGGTGGATTTGGGGACAGACAGTGCCGAGCGCGTCGATTATCCCGATTACGCCGAGAAAGTGGCAAGAGCCGTAGTTTCCGACAGTGGATCGCACGGAGTGCTTATTTGTGGAACCGGAATAGGCATGAGTGTCGCAGCGAACAAGATAGACGGCATCAGAGCGGCCCATTGCCACGATTATTACACTGCCCAGATGGCGCGTGCACACAATGACGCCAATATCCTTTGTTTCGGAGAGCGCGTAAGCGGTCCAGGTGTAATCGAGTCGATGATCGACGCTTTCACCACTACCTCTTTCGAAGGGGGGCGGCACGCAGGGCGCGTAGAGAAAATTATGGCTTTGGAAAAGAATCACTGATGTTTTTCGAGTGGTCGCTGACAACGCTTTCGCTGCTACTCACCATTTTTGTACTGGTGAAGATGTTCTACTTCAAGAGCCTCACCGTCAAAGAGCAGCGCAACAACGATGTAATGAAGCTTACACTCAAAGAGGCGGAAGTGTTGATAAGAAAATATCAAATCCAACTTCAGCGTGCACTCGGAAATATCGATATACTTACAGAACAGATGAATAAGCTTCGGCGTGAAATCAAGGCGGTAAAACAACGAAACAGTCAATATCGCATTGAAAACGAAAAGCTTAAAAGTCGTATTCACGAGCTTGAATCACGGATAGAATCGTTGCTATAAAAAGATACCCTAAAGAGAAACAAATGGAAAAAGAGAAGATGCAAACACTCACCCCTGAACAGAAAGATTTTTTGATGAAATCCATTCGGGATGTCCCAGATTTTCCAAAACCTGGAATTTTATTCAAAGATATAACGACACTCCTGAACGATACCCAGGCATACACGCTATTGATGCGGCACCTCGAAGCCCGCTACAAGAATATGGATCTGGATTTTGTTGCAGGTATCGAAAGCAGAGGATTTATTTTCGGTGCTGCGCTGGCTGCAAAGCTGGATATAGGCTTCGTCCCGATTCGAAAAAAAGGAAAACTCCCTGCCACCACGATAGCCGAAAAGTACGCACTCGAATATGGTGTTGACGAAGTGGAGATACATATCGATGCGTTTCGCGATAAAGATGGCGCCCGCGTTCTTCTTATCGATGACCTGATAGCTACCGGCGGCACCGCAGAAGCCGCCGTAAAGCTGATAAAGGACGCCAAAGGAGAGTGTGTAGAAGCCGCTTTTTTGCTTGAACTGGCATTTTTGGATGGCGCCAAAAATCTTCGAAAAACGGTACCTGTCTATTCAATTTTGGAGGTTCATTGATGTATATTCCAAAACCGCTCAAATTCGATCCGGATCAGATGGGACACTTCGGTATCTTCGGAGGGCGTTATGTCCCAGAAACCCTGATGCCCATCCTCGAGGAGCTCGATGAAGCTTATGCAAAACTCCGTTTCGACGAGACTTTCTGGGAAGAAGCGCACTACTATCTCGAACATTACGTCGGACGGCCAAGCCCTCTTTACTACGCCAAAAACATATCCGATGAAGTGGGCGCTACCGTATATCTAAAGCGCGAAGACCTAAACCATACAGGAGCCCACAAAGTCAACAATACGATTTTGCAGGGCCTTTTGGCCAAGCGACTGGGAAAAAAGAGAGTGATAGCTGAAACCGGCGCCGGCCAGCATGGCGTCGCCACAGCCACGATCGCGGCTCTTTTGGGGCTGGAGTGCGAGATATTCATGGGAGCCAAGGATGTGGAGCGACAGGAGCTCAACGTATTTCGAATGAAGCTTCTCGGCGCCAAAGTCCATGCGGTACAAAGTGGCTCCAAAACACTAAAAGACGCAATGAACGATGCTATACGCCACTGGGTCACAAATGCACGCGACACTTTCTATATCATAGGGACTGTAGCCGGGCCCCACCCATACCCGATGATGGTGCGTGACTTTCAAGGCATCATCAGCTATGAAGCCAAAGCACAGATACTGAAAGCGCAAAACAGAATGCCCGATTTCGTCATAGCTTGTATCGGGGGCGGAAGCAACGCGATGGGTATCTTCTCCCACTTTCTGGAAGAGAGCGAAACCACCTGTATCGGTATAGAAGCGGGAGGGCTGGGGCTGGATACGGACAAACATGGAGCCAGCCTCGCGAAAGGAAGCCCGGGAGTATTGCATGGCCAGATGAGCTATCTACTGCAAGACGATGACGGGCAGATCCTCGAAGCCCATTCGATCTCCGCCGGCCTGGATTATCCAGGCATAGGCCCAGAACACGCGCACCTGAAAGAGATCGGTG